>Ga0115011_10000514_pt1 | contig 31468 bp, 30 predicted proteins | sample TroAtlMetagenome_2_FD_88705 | JGI IMG/M metagenome (GOLD analysis project Ga0115011, IMG submission 88705) | Marine eukaryotic phytoplankton communities from Atlantic Ocean - Tropical Atlantic ANT8 Metagenome | ecosystem: Environmental > Aquatic > Marine > Oceanic | place: Tropical Atlantic...
GAGTCGATATGATTACTTTAGGGCAATATCTTCAACCAAGCAATAAGCATCTCCCCATAGATAGATTCCCAGAACCAAAACAATTTGCAGAATGGGATAAAACTGCCAGAGATTTAGGATTTGAGGCAGTGGCAAGTGGACCTTTGGTAAGATCCTCATATAGAGCAGGGCTGTTATTTGAAGAAGCGGAAGGAGCAGAACCTGTAGTGACTAGAGAATCAACAGGATCTGCAGTTAGTTACCTAAATCCGATGAGGAATTTGTGATTCATGAAAGCCAACAAATATGAGTAAAGAGATGGTGTTAGATACATGGTGAAGAAGGGGACGGAGTCAATACATGTCCCTGATGCACCTCATCGCCCCGGAGATAAACCGAAATTTGAGCAATGGAGTTGGAAACCCGAAGATTTGAATCTACTAGAAATAGACTGTTCAGTAGAGGATGCAGGAAATCATGCAATAGGGTTGGTTAGAGTACTTGATGACAATCATGAAGCAAAAGGACAATGGAACCCTAATCTTACTTCTGATGAATTAATTATGGGCTTAGAACATATGCTTAGAATGAGAATATTTGATGAAAGAATGATGAAGATGCAACGCACAGGCAAATTATCATTCTATATGCGATCATTTGGAGAAGAAGCAATTGCAATAGCTCAGACCATGGCTCTAAAGAATCAAGATTGGTTGTTCCCAACATACAGACAACCTGGTGCACAATTTGTCAGAGGAAGAGACATGGTTAGTATGATATGTCACTGCATTGGAAATGAAGAAGACAATGTCAAGGGTAGACAAATGCCAGTTCATTACACATATAGGGAGGGAAGATATATTTCAGTCTCAAGTCCAGTAGGTACACAATTTAGTCAAGCGGTCGGAGTAGCATTGGCCTCAAAATACAAGCAACTTGATGAAGTGACAATAACTTGGATAGGAGATGGAGCAAGCGCCGAAGGAGATTATCATTATGCACTTAATTTCGCAAGTATCTTCAAAGCACCAGTGATACTAAACGTTGTGAATAATCAATGGGCAATTTCAACTCATTCAAATTTCGCCAGTAACAATCAAAATTTTGCAATTAGAGGAATACCATATGGAATACCTAGTATAAGAGTTGATGGGAATGATTTTCTCGCCCTATATTCTGTAACTAAATGGGCTAGAGAAAGAGCCGCAAAAGATCTCGGGCCAACGCATATAGAGGTTCTAACATATAGAGCAGGAGCACATAGCAGTAGTGATGATCCATCTAGATATAGGCCAAAAGATTCGAATGATTTTTGGCCAGGAGGAGATCCTATTGAAAGGTTAAAGTTACATTTAATTCAAAAAAAGGATTGGTCGGAAAATATGCATCAAGAATTAGAAGAAAGAATTGATACTGAAGTAATGGATGCATACAAAGAGGCTGTCAAATTTGGAGATCTCGCCAATGGACCTTACCCCTCATCAGATGCGATTTTTACAGAAGTATATGAGACTCCTCCATGGCATTTATTAGAGCAATGGGATGAAATGAAACGATGGAGGGATGAATAATGCCTAACATGAATATGGTTCAATCCGTAAATAGTGCTCTAGATAATATGTTAGAAAGAGATTCAGACATTGTAATCTTTGGAGAAGATGTAGGTTACTTCGGAGGAGTTTTTAGGACATCTGATGGACTTCAAGAAAAACATGGAAGGCATCGTGTTTTTGATTCACCGTTATCTGAAGGAGGGATTGCTGCTACTGCTTTTGGCATGGGGATTAATGGACTCAGACCCGTCGTAGAAATACAATTTGCAGATTATATATTTCCTGCTTATGACCAAATCGTGAATGAAATGGCCAAGGTTAGACATCGTTCAGGAGGCGAGTTCTGGTGCCCTGTGACAATAAGGACACCAGCAGGAGGAGGGATTAGAGGGGGGCATCATCACTCACAATCACCAGAAGCCCAGTTCACACATACTCCTGGCTTGAAAGTAGTATATTGTTCCACACCATTCAATTCTAAGGGACTTCTAATTAGTGCTATTGAAGATAATGACCCCGTTATTTTCTTTGAACCTAAAAGGTGCTACAGAGGGCCATTCTATGGAGATCCTCATAATGTACCGACATGGAAAGAACACCCAGAAGCTGAAGTTCCTGAATCATATTACAAAATACCATTAGGAGAAGCACGATTGGCAATGGAAGGAGAAAAATGTACTGTAATTGCTTGGGGAGCAATGGTACACGTAGCTGAACAAGCAATAAAAAATACAGGAATAAGTTGTGATTTATTAGATTTGCAAACATTGGTACCTTGGGATAGAGATGCTGTGGTAAAATCAATTGAAAAAACAGGTAGGTGTGTAATTGTTCATGAAGCACCCAAAACTAGTGGATTTGGAGCGGAAATGGTGGCTTCAATTCAAGAAAGATGTTTTTATCATTTAGAATGTCCAATAGAAAGAGTCACAGGATGGGATACGCCATTCCCACATACGACGGAATGGGATTATATGCCGAGTCCCTCTAGAATTGCTGAAGCAATACAAAAAACTCAGGAGGAATGAATATGGGAGATTATGTTTTCAAATTACCAGATATAGGAGAAGGAGTAGTAGAAGGAGAAATCGTGTCATGGCACGTTAAAATTGGTGATACAATAGTCGAAGATGCACCAATAGTTGATGTAATGACGGACAAAGCAACGGTTACCATTCCTTCACCAACTAGTGGAGTAGTAAAGGAATTGAGTGGAGAAGTAGGCGATATGATTGCGGTGGGTACCGCTTTGATAACTTTCACTGGAGGAGATAATATTGAGCCTGCTGCAGAAGAATCTGCTGAAACCAAAGCAGTTACTGAACCAGAAATTAAAGAAGTAGTGGAAGAAACTGTGGAAGAGGTAGTTGAGATTGTAGAGAAAAAGTCAACTCCCCCTATTAATGTACCAATTAAAGAATCAACTAAAACTGTAAAAAATAGTGCGAATAGTAGAGTTCTAGCCAGTCCTGCAGTTAGAAGGAGGGCTAGAGAAGCAGAATTAGATCTTAAATTCGTATCAGGATCCGGACCTGCTGGAAGGATTAGACATGCTGACTTAGATGCTTACATAGCAGCGGGTGGAGCAGTTACAGGAGCTCCCCCGAAATCATATTCAACAAAAAGAACAGAAACTAATGAGATAAAAGTTGTAGGATTAAGAAGAAAAATTGCTGAACAAATGGTAAAATCAAAATTTTCTATACCTCACTTCTCATACTTTGAAGAAATCGATGTGACAGAATTAGAAAAGCTTAGAAAATTCTTAAATTCGACTAAAGATGAGAGCCAGCCAAAGTTGACCTATCTTCCATTCATCATGATGGCTTTGGCTAAAATAATGCCGAAACATCAAGAATGTAATGCACATTATGATGAAGAGAATAACATAGTAACTCAACACTCTGCGGTTCATCTTGGAATAGCCACTCAGACGGATAGAGGATTATTTGTACCTGTAGTAAAACATGTTGAAGCAATGGATATTTGGCAATCCGCTTCTGAGATGCAGAGAGTTTCCGGTTCAGCCAGAAATGGAACGGCTAGTCTAGAGGACTTGTCAGGCTCGACATTTACAATTACAAGTCTTGGCAGGGATGGTGGATTAGGAGCCACTCCAATTATAAATCATCCAGAAGTTAGTATTCTAGGAGTTCACAAAGCAAGGGAGATGCCTGTAGTCCAAGATGGTAAAATCGAGATCAGGAGAATAATGAATGTATCAAGTTCTTTCGATCATAGAATTGTAGATGGCGCTAATGGAGCGGCCCTAATTCAATCATTAAAGAAATTATTAGAGCATCCCGCTCTAATTTTTATGTAGGTGAAAATATGAGTGATAATCGTAAATGTCAAGTTTTAGTTGTTGGAGCAGGGCCAGGAGGATATGTAGCAGCAATAAGATCTGCTCAATTGGGTCTTGATACAATAATTGTTGAGGGAGAAAAGGCTGGCGGAGTTTGTCTAAATGTTGGATGTATTCCAAGTAAGGCAATTATCCATGCAGCAGAAAGATATGAAGCATTGAATAAACATTCTTCAGAAGAAGGACATATGGGAATTTCAGTATCTGGAAATCCAGAAATTGAAATGAAAGGTGTTGTAGAGTGGAAAGATGGCATAGTTCAAAGATTAACTAAAGGTGTAGAGACTTTGATTAAAAATGCGGGTGCAGAATTAATTAATGGATGGGCTACATTTTCTTCTTCGAAACAATGTACAGTAAAGACGGATGAGGGAGAAATAAATATCGAAGCAGAGAATGTCATTATAGCAACAGGTTCTTCACATATTGATTTGCCTTTTATGCCGTGTGATGAAGAATTTGTTCTTTCTTCCACTGGAGCGTTGAGTTTGGAAAAACTCCCAAAGAAAGTTGCTATCGTTGGAGGAGGATATATCGGACTAGAATTAGGTTGCGCACTAACAAAGTTAGGTACAGAAGTGACTGTCGTCGAAGGAATGGATAGTATCCTAGGGATAATGGATAAAGAAATTAGAAGACCACTTGAGATATGGTTGAAGAAGAATAAGGTAACTGTACATACCAATGCTCTTGCAAGAGGATCGAAGATTAAAGGGAAAGGAGCATCAAGAAAAGTTGAGTTGATATTTGAAAAAGACTCAGAAGAACAAAAGATTACTGTAGACAAGATTTTGGTCACTGTTGGAAGAAGCCCAAATTCAAAAGGATGGGGGATTGAAAACATGGGAATAAGGATGGACGCATCTGGTAGATTTATCAGAATTGATCGGCAATGTAGAACTTCGGCACCAGGAGTTTACGCAATTGGTGATGTCGCCGGTGAACCAATGCTTGCGCACAAGGCAAGTGCTCAAGGTGAAATGGTTGCAGAAATTATTTCTGGTGAAAAAAGAGAATTTGATAAAGTTGCAATTCCAGCAATTGTTTTCACAGAACCTGAAATTGTTTCGGTTGGTTTAACTCCTGATGAAGCAAAAGAAAAAGGTGAAGAAATTATCGTCGGTAAATTCCCTCTAGCGGCTAATGGAAGAGCTTTGACGATAGAAGCAGAGAAAAGTGCAGGTTTCATAAGAGTAACTGCAAGAAAAGATGATCATGTGATTTTGGGGATACAAGCTGTTGGAAGCCATGTAGCCGAGTTGCATGGAGAATTTATTCTAGCTCTTGAGATGGGTGCACAATTAGAGGACATTTCCGATACTGTTCACGCTCATCCAACTATGACAGAAGCATTTCATGAAAGCGTGTTGAAAACATTGGGTCATGCAATACATACTTCCTGAGGTGATTATTTGAAAAATATCCAAGTCCTGAGGGCTGGAATTGTTAAACATAGTAAAGTCTCAAAAATTATGCATGTTATGCAACAAAAAAGAATAAATGATGAGATTATTGATTCAATCATTCTTGTTGAACATCCTGAGATTGTCACAATTGGACCAAAAGCTAGTAGAGAAGGAGCGGTAGTTAGTGATGACTACGAGCAGACAATTGTCGATAGAGGAGGAGGGATTACTTGGCATGGTCCGGGGCAACTTGTGGCCTACCCTATTGTCAAATGGGAAAAAGATGAGCAAAGTGTCAGAAAAATCATCAATAAAATAGAAGATTTAGTGATTAAAACTCTAAAGGATATTGATATTAATGGATATAGAGATCCAGCAATGATGGGTGTATGGGTGGATGGGAAAAAAATATGTTCTATTGGACTTGCATTTCTACACTGGGTAAGCAGACATGGTTTGGCGTTAAACTATGCTACACCAGGAAATAGAATTGAGAACCTTGCTTGTTGTGGATTGGATGTAGGGACTACAACATCATTGGAAAAATTGGGATATAAGGAGAATAATAATCAACAGATAACAAGAGAATTACTGGAAAATACTTTGATTTCAAATATTAAAGAGATTCTTAACAGAGAACCTATTGAAGAAGATTTAAATCTAGAGGATTTTTTATGAAAATACCTAATAAAAACCCTATGATTAGATTCTGGAATCTCGATGAAGAAACTATTTTCTTGAATCATGGCTCCTATGGAGCTACGCCGAAAATAGTCCTAGAAGAGCAAAATCGATGGAAAAAAATTGTTGAAAAAGATCCAGTTAAGTTTTATGAGGATATTGCCCCTAAAGCGTTATTAGACGCTAGAAAAGCAATTGCAGATTTTGTTAAATGCGATTATGACGATTTGGCATTGATTGAAAATGCCACTTCAGGAGTAAACACCGTATTAAGATCTCTAGATTTCAGTATAAATGATGAGATATTAATTCCCAATCATGCATATCAGGCTTGTAGAAATACAGTTGATTATGTTGCTAAAAAGACTGGTGCTAAAGTTATTACTTGTGACATACCTTTTCCAATTGATAATGAACAAATAATAATTGAAAGGATAATGAATTGTGTTACAGAAAGAACAAAGTTAGCATTAATTGATACTGTCACTAGCCCAACTGGAATAAAAATGCCTTTTGAAGAATTAGTAAATTTGTTAGAAGAAAAAGGAGTGATGGTACTTCTTGATGCAGCACATGGAATAGGGATGATTCCTCTAAATCTAGAAAAGATTGGAGCGTCATTTACAACTAGCAATTGCCATAAATGGCTGTGTGCACCTAAAGGTTCAGCGTTCTTACATGTTAGGAAAGACTTGCAAAAATCAATACACCCTCTAACTATTAGTCATGGGATGACTATCCCTTTAGATGGTACATCGAGATTTCGACATGAATTCGATTGGACTGGGACTAGAGATATATCGGCATGGTGTGTAATTCCATTTGTAATTAGCGAAATCAGTAAAATGGTCGGAATGAAATGGGAGGAAATTATGGTGCATAATAATAACTTAGTAATTGAGGCAAGAAAATATATTTGTAAAAAATTAGATATTATTCCTCCTTGCCCAGATGATATGCTATCAAGCATAGCAACAATAAAACTGAATTTTGAGGACTTCACAAAACTTTCAATTCATGAACCAGATTCGATACACCTAGAGCTTCTAGAAGAATATAATATACAAGTCCCAGTATGGTATTGGCCGAACCCAGAAGGAAGATATATTCGTATTTCTGCACAGATATATAACCACTTAGATGAGTACAAATATTTAGCATCCGTATTGGAAAATGTCTGTAAAAATTAAGCAATACTTCAAGATGTCTAGTTCTCACGGGGTTTCATGCCATCCGCTGTTGTGGCCCTAACAGGCGCCTCTGGTGCGCAATACGCAGTTCGTCTTGTGGAAGCACTTTCAGATGCTGCGTGGGAAGTAGATTTGATAGTTACAAAAACTGGTGCAATCAACCTACACCTTGAATGTGACATGACGCCTGAAGATTTATCCAAAAACAAAGGAGTGACTTTGCACGATAACCACAATCTTGCTGCTAAACCAGCGTCTGGGTCTGCAAAATATGATGCATACATTATTTGCCCCAGTAGTGGAACCACAATCGGAAAGATTGCTGCAGGTATATCTGATAACCTAGCAACAAGAAGTGCCCTTGTTGCCCTAAAAGAAAAGAGAAAGTTAATCTTAGTCCCTAGAGAAACTCCTTTTGCCACTGCTCATCTAGAAGCAATGACAAAAATGTCAACATGGGGAGTAATTATACTCCCTGCTAGTCCAGGATTTTATCATAAACCGGAAACTATTGGAGAGTTGATAGACTTTGTAGTGGCAAGAATTTTAGATCAACTGGACATTGAACATGAATTAAGTAAAAGATGGACTGGCGAAGAAGTCAGATAATCAAAATAACCTAATTCTTACAGAAATCAACTATTTCTTGGTAATTAGGCTCTATGCCAGGATTCTCAGCGACCCAACAATAACCAATTCTTCCATCTTCATTAATGACAAATACTGATCTTTGGGCGGCTGTGTATCCTGGCATAACAAAATCAATCCCAACACCATAGGAATTTGTGGCATCCCTATGAACATCAGAAAGTAATGGAAAACCTATCGAGTTTCTTTTTGAGAATTCGTTATTAGAAAATATTGAATCGACACTGATTCCGAAAACTTCGGCCTCTAAATTATCAAAATCATTCATGAAGTTAGTAAATGTGCACATTTCAGTGGTACAAACACCAGTAAAGGCTGCGGGATAGAATGCTAAAACTACCTTATTTCCAATCGAGTCACTCAAAGTAACCATATTTCTGTCATTCGCCATCAAAGTAAAGTCTGGTGCTGGGTCGCCTACTGATACCATACACTTGCGGAAGGATAGAGCCATTCAAAGATAACCATCGTCTGGAGTTAATTAAAATGAACGAGATTGTATCAATTAATGACTGGAAAAAAGTTAATCAGATATCTAATTATTTGCTTTTAATAACAAAAGAATCTTGTGAGGATTGCAGAAAAGTTGAGGAATATCTAGAGATGAATAATAATAAAATAAAGGAATATGATATTAAAAAAATAAATTTAGATAATATAGAATCTAAAAAATTGATAGGTTCTCTAAAATGGATAAAAACTGAAGTTGACTTTGTACCATTTTGGAGTTTAGTGGTTGATTCTAAAAGAATTAAATCATTTAGAGGAGATATTGACCAAGTCAAAGAAAATCTATAATCACATTTTTTCAGGTGTTTCAATCCCCAAAAGACCCAGTCCTGTCTTCAATGTTCTTGCTGTTAAATTACAAAGAGCTAATCTACTATTCATTGTTATTCTGTCTTCAGATACCAAAACCGGACAATTCTCATAAAATGAAGCGAAATCTTGTGCTAAATGATGCAAGTAAACTGCTAAACGATGAGGACTATAACTACTAATTGTGTCATCTATTGATTCAGAAAATCCAATTAAAGATTTACATAGTGACATTTCAAAATCGTTTTCTACAATAATGTCTGAATCCAATGTTGATTCACGTGAAATAGAGGATTTACGGAAAATACTACAAATCCTAGCATGGGCATACTGAAGGTAAGGGGCAGTATTGCCCTCGAAAGAAAGCATTTTATCCCAATCAAAAATATAGTTCTTATTCCTATCAATAGATAAATCAGCATACTTTATTGCACCAATTCCTATCATTTTAGAAACTTCATTACGAACAGAAGCAGACATAGATGGATTCTTCTCAATTATCAAATTTTCAGCCCTAGTAACTGATTCTTCCAATAATTCCTTCAGAGTTATGGCTTTACCTTCCCGACTAGCTAATTTCTTACCATCTGAGCCCATTACCAGCCCAAATGGAACATGTACGGCTTTAATTTTATCATCCATAAATCCCGCATCATTAGCTACCTGAAAAACCATCGAGAAATGTTGGGACTGCTCTGCACCGACGACATATAGCATCTCATCACATTCAATTGATTCAACACGATTTATGATACAAGCAAGATCAGTGGTGGCATAATTGAAACCCCCGTCTCCTTTACGAATAATAAGAGGGAGAGGTTCATTCTCACGATTAAACCAACCATCTGGGAATACAACGAGAGCCCCCTCACTTTCAACAATTAAATTCTTAGATTCGAGACGCCTTACTACTTCAGGAAGTAAATCTTCGTAGATAGATTCTCCTGCTAAATTGTCATCATTAAGAAGAACGTCTAACATTCTGTAAACTAAGTTAAAATGGATAAGCGAGTAATCAATTAAACTCTGCCAAAGATTGATGGTTTCAGGATCCTTGGATTGAAGTTTGACGACTCTTTTTCTTGAACGGATAGCGAAATCATCAATATTATCAAATTTGTATCTTGCTTCTTTGTAGAATGTTGAAAGATCGATCTCACCTACATCATTACTTTCACATTCAATAAAATGTTCTATTAACATACCAAAAGGAGTACCCCAATCGCCAATATGATTTTCACCAATTACATTATGTCCCTTGAACAATAGAATTCTTGACAATGCATCGCCAATTACAGTAGAGCGAAGATGCCCGACATGCATTCTTTTCGCAATATTAGGGGATGAATAATCAATAACAATAGTTTTTTTCTCATCTAATTCTACCCCTAGCCTAGGATCAGAATTCATAATAGAAATTTTATTTGAAATCCAAGAATTATTTGCCTTAAAATTAAGAAAGCCATTTATGACATTTATTTCTACAATCTCTGATAAATCTGAATCTATATTTTCTGCAATTTCAATCGCTATATCGTTTGGAGATTTTCTTAGAATCTTAGAAAAGGAATGGCAAGGTAAAGTAACATCTCCATGCGTTTTATCTGTAGAAGTTCCTAATGAATCTAGCCATTGATTTTCATTTAACTCTAATTTTTGCATAGTAACTGATAGTTTTGGGACTATTTCGTTACGGAGTGCCCTCATTAAACCACCTAACTCCATGCATATCTTAACATTGCCGCAATGCCACCAAAAGATGTACTCAAAGTAGAACCTTCTTCAGTATCCAATGACACTAAAATCACTTTAGCTGATGTATGAGATGCAAGTTCTGTTAATTCATCAATTAAATCCATTGTCTTATCTGGGTCCTCTACTAAATTATCAGAACCACATTTTGGGCAATCTGGTATTTCTGTCAAATTACTCTGTGTTTGGCTCCATTCATTCGAGCAAGATTTGCAAATCCATCCTACTCTACGTTTTCGTAAACCTTCGGAAAGCAATAATGTTGCTACTGCGCCTTGATCTAAGGCTGCTCTAACCATCATCTCACCATATGTGGCTTTAGGATGAGTTTGCATCACTTCTCTTAGAAAATTATCTACTAAACGTCTTTCAACATCTAATTCGATTTGATCCATGAGCCCCCCTGCTCTTTGAATTAGTTCTCTTAATCCTGAGTCATTGGAATAACCGACATCAAAATGCGGCTCCCTAATTAACTTCTTAATCTCATGATGGAAATAATTATTTTTCACCACGAAATCTTTAGTGGCCCCTGGCCCTCCAATAATTATCCCTTTGAGATCGTCAAGCATTGGCAACCAATATGCACAGGCCCTTTCAGCGGACTTCTTGAAAAAATTATGAGCTGCTTCTTCGATTAGTCTCTCGAATCTTTGAGCAGATTGACCCCCACGTCCGTGTTTAGATGGGACTTGGGAGGTAATATGTTCTTGGCAATGATGTCTTTTACCTGATGCTAAACCATAAGCCGACTCAGATCTATCGATAACAAAAAGGCCATAAGCAGTTTTATCGATTAACATATCTTCTAGTTGAGATGTTTCGAAAGAAGAATCACAACGATATCTGAATGAGGGGAAGGCTTCAGGAGGATCATCGACAACTACTGAGATTAGTCTGCTTTTATTGTTGCCAATAATTACATGACCCACGAACAAGGCAATTCCTCTTTCACCTGGATTCTTGTACCTACCTAGAGTAGAAACTGCTGATTCTATGGCATCAGTCACATGTTTTCTTGTAGATTTAGACTTAATATTGGCTGCTTGCCCTCCTTCTTGGATTAAGTGATGACGGACGTCAGATAACATCTTCTCAGGAGGTATAATTACTGTAACTAACTCAGTACCCATACCTCTCATCTTCGAAACTTCTTCGAGAGTCTTGCGCGCACGAAGTTTGCGTTTTTGCATCTCTAAGTCCTCGGACATAGTCTACCCTCGTATATGGGCAAAGAGGCGGGCATTTCAACCCTTCATCCTCAACCTAGCCTAGACATTGATAGAGAAGTAGTGCCTCCGTATACCCGATGACCATGATTGTGGTAGCAATTGGCGGTAGTTTATTGCGTCCAGAAGTAGAAGAAAAGCATGTATGGTTAAATGATTTAATCATGATTATCAGAGAACGAGTAGCAGCAGGAGATAGATTAGGATTAGTCATAGGAGGAGGTGCTCCTGCAAGAGAAGGGATATCATTAGCAAAACCATTGATTGATGATGACTATCACTTAGATAAGATAGGTATAGCCGCAACTAGGCTAAATGCAACAATAATCAGAGAGGCTTTTACAGAGGCAGGTATTTCTGTTTCTGGAATTATACCAACAAGTGTTAATGAAGCAATACAATTACTCGAAGAAAGGCCTGTAGTAGTAATGGGAGGGACTGAACCGGGCCATACTACAGATGCAGTAGCTATCAGACTAGCAATAGCAGTAAATGCAAGTAAGTGTATTATTGCCACCAATGTCGGGAAAGTTTTCAATGAAGACCCTAGAAAAAATCCAAATGCTAAATCATTTGACTTCCTTACCCATGATGAACTTCAACAAATTGTAGGACCCGCAGAACATAAAGAGGCCGGGAAATCTAGTGTAGTAGATCCTATTGCAGTTTCCGAAGCAACCAAGGCTAATTTAGAACTCAATATAATTGATGGGCGAAAAATTGAGCGAATAAAACATACAATTCTAGGTTCAAATTTTGATGGGACAAAAATTTCTTCGGAGATGAAAAAATGAGTAGGGCGGAAAAAATTGCTAAAATGGCTACAACAACTGCTGGTCAAGCAAAACAAAATTCAGTTGCATCAAAAAAAAGAAAAAAAGCAAGGAAAGGGGTTTTATTCGAAGCACACAAACATTGTGTAGAATGTTCCATCCCAATACCATTAAGCAATGATTCTATGATTTGTGATGATGAAAATTGTCGGATTAATCAAGAGAAAAAGGAAAAATCAAGAAAAAGGCTCTCCATTTTACTTTACGTAGGAGTTGGAATTTTTATTATACCAATAGCAATACAACTCATAGGGGCGTTAACTTAAATTGAGAGATTTATACTAGTGATAATTATGATGGTTAGAATACTCTCAATACTTCCCGGATTTGTAGGAGTATTGTGTGTAGTTCTCCTACTAGGAAGCCTGACGGGAATTAGTCTCCCTGAAGAGAGAAGTGCAATCGACATGGTGCCTTGTGAATTTGAAGATCCTGAACTTTGTCTGATTGCAATGACAGGAGACAATATCTCTCCGCCATTGATTTTTGGGATACTAAATATCGATTTACAAATTACTTGGAGTGAAAGTGATGATGCCTGGTTTGCAGTTGTAGAAAGTGAGGCAGCAATTATCTGTCCTCCAGATGAAGAAACGTTACTAACTGACTGTACAGTAAAAGATGTTGAAGATTACATCATAGTTGGAGGTTCAGATGAAATTGACGGAGAAGTAAACTGGAATATTAAAACTGATGATTACAGAATAATATCTGGAGGCAGAGAAGGTGCAGATATAGGAGATCAACAAGTTCTGACGACAAATGTCGAAATAACTCTTAATTGGTTTGTGGAGCTAATGTTAGCATTAGTATCATTAACATTATTTCTAGGAGCAGGTGAAATGGCTTTCCCGATAAAGAAATTATTTCAGAAATTTAGAGAAAGTTGAGTGAATTAAGCATCGAGTAATTGAATAACTTTGTTGAGTTCGGATAATCATGAGTGAGAAATGCACTAACTGTGGGACTTACATTGACATTAGTGGATTGCAGAAATCTTACGGAGGATATGAGCTCTACTGCAAAACCTGTGGCCATACTTGGCACATAAACTAATTATTCATTTCTCTTCGTTTTTCAATCTCATACTTAGTTCCCAAAGGCTCTAAAGAATTCTCTTCGATATGCCATTTTTCAGGTAATATCAAGGGATTATTGATATTATCGGCTCCAATCATTTCGATTATTATATCTCTTAGTTCATCTATTCCTTCACCATTGATAGTTGAAATAAGGTGTTCAGCATTTTCAGGAATTTCTTTGAGAATATCTGATTTAGAATGAACTACAAGTATCGGCCTCTCGGTAACCAGCGATTTTATTTCATCAAGAAGATTCAACTGCTCTTCCAACGAAGAACCACTAGATTCGCTGGCATCGATTAGTACTACCAAAATATCACCTATATTTTCCAATGCTGCAATTGCTTGCATCTCAATTAGATTTCTTTCATCCATGGGCCTATCCAGTAATCCAGGAGTATCTACCATTTGGTAGGATCTCCTTCTATGTAAGAAGTGTCCAAGGTGTAATTGTTTAGTAGTAAATGGATAGGCTGCCACTTCGGGTTCGCCAGAAGATAAGGTGCCAATTAAAGCTGATTTACCCACATTAGGGGAACCGGCAACAACAATCACAGGCTCATCAGGATCTACAGATGGAAGTTTTCTCAAGATTTCTCTGGCTTCGCCAAGCCATAATATTTGAGGTGAAATTTGATGGACAATCGAAGAAATTCTTCCATATGCATGCCTCCTTGCTTCATGAAAACTCTCAATATTTCTTAAACGAAGAATTTTTGATTCTGATTCTCCTGCGATTTTTCTAACTCTTTCTGCAGCCCACTGAATAGCACCAAGACTTCTGCGATAATCATCATTCCCAACAGCCGCATCTATCAAAGCTCTATCAAACTCAGATAATGCATTGAGACTTGGCCATTTATCTACCCAATTTCTTAAAGTTGAATCTATAGTGTCCGAAGCAGATTGTATCATCCTAACCATTTGCTTTCTAACCCTATGATATTTATCTGGATCTTCTACTAAATCTGACTGTTTGGATGCCTTACGGAACGCTTTATCGAGGATTTCTTGAGGATAAAGTACAGTTGGAATACTCCGCCATTGTGGTATTGCCATGGTCTCACCCAGACCTAGCGCCTATACCATCCCACTTCAAATAAGCAGTCATTTGAGTTTTTTTAATCATAATCTTTGAACCCGTTGACTTTTCTATGACATAGTTGACCGGAGTGCATGAGCGCTGAGAAGAGTGGCAGAGATATTGGCGATTTACCAGAATGGGCTACAAGAATTCATAGAGATTACGGAGAACCAAAATTATCTGAACTTCAGGACATATTTTTAGGCCCATTAGTTGAAAGAAAATCCGGACTAAGAAAAGATGATTTAGTAGAAATTTTACTCGATTCTAGAGCATTGCCTGAGAATTCAGAACCATATATCAGAGGGATGTTAGTAGGTACCTCAAGAAATGTTATCGAAATTTGGGATGAAAATGGAGATTTTCGTTCAATTGCAAGGGACATCATTGTTCAACTTAGATTAATAACTCATCTCAGAAAACCATATATCGAAGACAAAGAACTTCTAACATTTGAAAAAGAAGAAATCAGACGCCGTTCTAATTTGCATGAAGAAGCAGAAAGACAAGTAGAAGGAAGAGACGATAATCACGTGTGGGACTGAAATGAAAGAAGATACAAACTTATCATCGAAGAATTGTGTGCCCTGTCAAGGTGGAATTCCTCCCTTGAGTGAAGGTGAGATGAAGAAATTGATTACTAATCTAAATACCAAATGGGAAATAATTGATAATCATCACTTACAAAGAGTATGGAAATTTAATGATTTCAAAAAAGCATTAGAATTTACTAACTTAGCTGGAGAAATATGTGAAGAACAAAATCATCATGCTGATTTCGAGTTAAGTTGGGGAAGAGTTCAAGTTAAGATTTTTACACATAAAATAGACGGTTTGGTTGAGTCCGATTTTATTCTTGCAGCAAAATTTGATTGTTTGGATTAGGAATTTATATGAGTATTGTACAGAACCTTCTGAATAGTAGAAGAAGTATTTATCATTTCACAGAACAAAAAGTAAAATTATCAGATTTAGAGATAGCGTTTGAGGCGGCAAGCAATGCACCTTGTCACAAACAAACTCATCCATGGAATTACTATGTTTTAGGTGATGAGACAAGAAAGAAAATTTTACCAGCTGTAATTTCCCTATCTAAAAATAAGGCTATAAATAACAAAGATGAAGAAAATACATCTTCTGTAAATAGAGCTATTTCTAAGATTATGGATGTCCCAGTAATCATAGCCGTAACAACGAAACTTAGTCCTGAAGATTCTTTCAGAGAAGAGGAAGATTATGCGGCCACTGTTTGTTCTTTGCATAATCTCGTTCTATCACTCTGGGATATGGGAATTGGGTCTCAATGGAGTACTGGAAGTATTACTAGGCATCCTTTGACATATACCGTGCTAGAGATAAATAATGAATTAGAGAAAATAGTAGGTTTTCTGAAAGTAGGCTATCCAAAAAACATACCTGAAAAACAAAAAAAGAAGGTGTCTGAAATAAGAAAATTTCTACCATAAATGAGGTGATTATGTGAAAAAAGTAGTTTATACTAAGATTGGTGGACCAGATACAATAGAAATAATTGACGAAGAATTAGGTAGACCAGAAGAAAATCAAGTAAAAGTTAGAGTATATAGGGCAGGGATTAATTTTGCAGATTTAATGATGAGGCAAGGACTTTATGGAAGCAATCCGGATTTTCCATTCACTCCAGGATATGAAGTTTCAGGAATTATTACACAAATTGGAGAAAATATAGGAGATTTGACTATTGGAGAAAGAGTAATCGCTATGACGGGATTTGGTGGATATGCAGAAGAGGTAATTGTTGATTCTAGTAGAATTATAAAGATTCCAGATAGTATGAGTTTTGATCAGGCTGCAGCAATGCCAGTTACATATGGAACTGCATATCATATGCTAGTATATTTAGGAGGGATTAAACAAGGAGATTCCATACTAATTCATCACGCTGCTGGAGGAGTTGGAACAGCCGCAGCACAAATTTGTAAATCCTTTGGTGCGAAGTTAATAATTGGTACTGCTTCGAAATCAAAAAAAGAATTCGTAGAATCTTTGGGGATGTATTTTGTCGATAGAGATGAGGAAGATTTCGTGAGAGTTTCTAAAGAACTTACAGATGGTAAAGGTGTTCATCAGGCTATAGATCCGGTAGCTGGTAAACATTTAATGAGATCTTACAAGTCATTGAGAAATGGTGGTAAACTACACTGTTTTGGAGCATCTTCTGCAGTACCTAAAGAAAAAAGATCTATTATAGCGGCCTTGAGAATGTGGATAAACACTCCAAAATTCAACCCAATGAAAATGATGAATTCAAACAAGGCGGTTTTTGGAGTACATATGGGAAGAATGGATGATGATAAAATATTCAAAAATCATCTTACTGAATTAGGTGCACTACTGGAAAAAGGAGAAATAGACCCTATAATTGATTCTGTTTGGAAATTTGAAGAAGTTTCTAAAGCGCAAAAACATATGCATAATAGAAGAAATAGGGGTAAAGTTCTATTAGACTTTTCACCTAAAGAATAAATCAAGAATCAGCTACAATCTTGCCATTAAATCTCAATTAATGGTTTGCCGACATAGTCTCTAAAGTTTGACTGGTCTGGTAGCGCCACAGGCTTGACATTTTAGTAAAGTAGTTCTTTCTTCTTTAATGAAACGAGTATCCGGTGCTCTACATTGTCCACACAAAATATAGGACTTCACATATGAGACAATCTTTTCTTTAATTCTCTTAGGAGGGACTCTTCCCTTGAACAAAACTCTAACTTGTTCTCTAGTACCTGAGGTCCCAAGTTCATTAATCAAAAACTGATAAACATGATTTGCATCTCTATCCATTGCATCAACTATTGCAGAGAAATTTCTTAGAATAGTTTGATTACCTTCAATCAATATCTCTGGTTCTGGCATTGTCCACCTAGATCTTTCACTAATATTCTTTGGAATACGCTCTCGTGCCCGTTCTAGCAATGATTCATACTCGAAGTCAACCATTGACCTTCCGAGAAGACCACCCCTTTTCACCCCACCGACTGGGAAACTCTAGTGATAAGCGTAAAATGCTGCCTTACTTAGCGAATATCATGGATGAAGTGATTGAGGTTAAAGTTGCAAGAACACATAATGATGCCTTACTACCAAGTAAAGGAAGCGTTCATGCTGCGGGATGGGATTTATATTCGCTAGAAGATACAATCGTTAAGCGTAGAAGTAGCACAATGGTTAGGACAGGTTTACATGTAGCTATTCCTGAAGGATTCGAAGGTCAAGTGAGAGCACGTTCATCCCTTGGAAAGAAAGGATTGATTCTACCTCATAGTATAGGGACAATTGACGCAGATTATAGAGGGGAACTTTTTGTATTAATGACATGGATAGGAGAAGGAGATTCATACCTCATACAAAAAAATGAGAGAATTGCGCAATTATTGATTACTCCAATCCCTAAATCTAAATTTATAGAAGTGGATATTGAGAAACTAGGTGAAACCGAAAGAGGAGAAGGTGGTTTCGGTTCGACTGGAAGGTTTTAGGTAATGAATACCAATAAAATAGATAGTTTTCATCCGATGGCTTGATACAGGACGGTTTCTAGGAGTATTTAATGCCACTTAGCGTAGATGAACTTCGAGCCAAAGTAAAACAACATCGTAGCAACGGTTTGAACACACAGCAGATAGCAGACGAGTTATCACTATCTCAAACTACAATTCAATGGTTATCAACTGAAGAGTACTCCAATAACACAACATCTGAGGATAGGCCAACTGACGTACAAGTAGGATGGAGATCGGTGGCTGTGAAGGCAAGTAGGATCGAAGCAATTTCATATATTTTTGCAGATATAATAGAGGAAGAAATTGGAGATGAAATTGATGCCATAGTTGGAATTAGTATCAATGGAATACCATTCGCTCAAGCAATTGCTGGACAATTAGATTTGGATTTGGCAGTAAGTCGTTCAATTAGTGAGGATGAAGGTGCTCATATTTCAGAAATATTTGCATCTGTATCAGGAAAACAAGTAGTTGTAGTAGATGATGTGGTTTCATCAGGAACAACTTTGAAAAAGACAATAAAGAATCTTAGGAATGCGGGTGCTGAAGTTAAGCTCTGCCTAGTTCTAGCAAATAAATCAGAGGCTAATGCACTTGAAGGAGTACCTCTCAGAGGTCTTGTAAGAGTAGTTACTGTATGAGGCAGGAATATGCATTGGGCAGATCATACCGCAATGCGGCTATCTGAGAAATATGATTCGCAGGTCATAGCATCAGGAATTACTCCTTCAGGAGAGTTCCATATAGGTCATTTGAGAGAAATATTAACTGCTGAAATGATTCATAGAGCATGTCTTGACGCAGGTAAAAAGTCCGAATACATCTTCATAGTTGATTCTATGGATCCTCTTAGAAGAGTTTATGATTTTCTTTCGGATGATTATGAAAAATACATAGGTTTCCCTCTGGCAAATATTCCTGCGCCAAACCCAGATGGGACGCCGAACTATAATGGAGAATCATACGCAATACACTTCCTAAATCCATTTCTAGAGGCATTGAAAGAAATAGGAGTGATTCCAAAAGTAGTGATGAATCATGAAACATATGATAATGGTAAATTTGCAGAAAAAATTGACCTTGCTATAACAAATAGGAAGGAAATATCTGAGACCATAGAGAAGATTTCCGGTAGAGAATTGCCTGAGGGATGGTATCCCTACAACCCTGTTGGAAGCGACGGTAGTATGGATGGCGTGATTGTGACTGGTTATGAAAAACCATATGTTTACTGGACTGATCGTAAAGGTGAAAATGGAAAATCTGATATTAGGAAAGCCGAAGGAAAAATGCCTTGGAGAGTTGATTGGGCCGCAAAATGGGGAGTTCATGGAATTACTTGTGAACCCGCTGGTAAAGACCATGGGGCAGCAGGAGGAAGTTTTGACACTGGAATTCCTATTTGTAGAATACTTGGAAGCGAACCACCAGGGAAAATGGTCTATGAGTGGATACAACTCAAAGGTTCAGGACCTATGTCAAGTTCAAGCGGTAATACAATTGGCCCTATAGAAGCCTTGGGCTTAGTTCCACCAGAAATATTGAGATATGTAATAGCAAGAACTAAGATTAAAAAGCATATTGATTTTGATACCGGGCCATCACTTTTTGAAACCGCTGATGAATATGAAAGGTTAGTTTCTAATCCTCCAGAAGATAAAGAATTGAGTAAGAAGAAAAAGGTTGCAAGGGATACTGCACTTGGTGCATTAAGACTCAGTCAGGTTAAGAGAGGTGATAATGCTTCTTTATCGACTGCAGGAGTTTCATTTAGGCACCTTGCAATGCTAGCACAAATAAAATCTGATGATAAAGACATATGGGAATCACTGAATAGAAGCCAACATCTTGACGGAGAACCTAATCAGGTTCTAATAAATAGACTTGCAAGAATGAGGAACTGGATAGATAGTCGACATTTCCCCGAAGATGCAAGAATAAATATTCAAGAAATTATTAGTGAAGAAAATAAAGAGAAAATAAATAATCAACAAGAAGAATTCCTAACTTTATTGTCTTCTAAATTAGAAAAAATTGAATGGAATGAAAAAGAAATTAGTGAAAGTATTAGATTAGTATCTTCAGAGATTAATATAAACAGAAGAGAGGCATATGTCGCACTCTATATTCTAATCCTAGGTTCCGAATATGGACCTAGAATTGCTTCGATAATGGATGAAATTGGTAAAGAAGCTACGCTTAATATACTTTCAAAATCCTTCCAATAAATTAGTAAATATCTCCGAAGTAGGTCCTTGAGACCTAGAAGCGAGTCTTCTAACAATCAATTCAGGTGTAGATCTAGCAAGATGATTTCTTTTGGGAGTTCTATCAACAATCAAATCCATATTCTCATCTAGTCCCTGTGCCTCAATTCCATCAATTCTAACATCTCCACCCATTACTTCTGAGATTGAATTTCCTATATGAGTAACTAATAAGATATTTGTTTCATTATTATATTTCGAAGCTTTGAGTAGCCCCCCAAGTATCAATGATGCTGCGCCAGGCTCCGTTATTGCTTCTAATTCATCTGCCAGAATAATTTTTCTTTCACTAGATACCAATACATCTGCTAATTTCTTTAATGTTCTTTCCAAAGCCCCAGCAGATTGTGTGCCAGAGACTTTAGCTAGAATGTGTAATTCATCGAGAAGCCCTACTTTTGCATGGGAAGCAGGGACTGGGAGTCCGGAATGAGATAATAATATCAATGATGCAAGGGTTTCTAGAAGAGTTGTTTTCCCACCGGAGTTAGCGCCAGAAAGTAATGCAATTTTGTCTCTTTGTCTTTCAGGAGATACTTCGCCTATTCCATAGGTAACGGAATCAGGTTCACAGCCTAATAGTAGATGACGACCATCTTTCATCCAGACTCCAGGATTGTTAATGCACATCTCAGGCATAGTGCATCGATTAAATATACTCCATTGCCCTACACCTACCCACATATCTATTTCAATAAATTTAGAAATTGCTTTACGAGATTTTTTCATTATACTTACAGTTGATCTTGCAATAGTAACCTCTCCTTTACTTCTCTCTGATTTAATCGCTTTTTCTAATTCAGAATCAATTAATTCTAATGTGTCTCTATTTATTACACATGGATATTCACTTGAAAAAATATCATTTGGCAAAATTATATCTATATTCTCAAGAAACGAGGTTAGTTTTCTTCTGCCATCTTGCAATGCAAAATCAATAGTATCTGAAATGGTACTTTTTAGTCTTCTTTCTAATCCTGAGATATCAGAATAATAGGAAAGAACTTCATCACCATCAAATGATAACTTAGATTGAGAGGTCCCAGAGACAATCGCGTCATTTACAGATTCTTCTATTGTCTTCACTTGATTCCATAAATTATCACGTGTTTTTTCAAGATTCTCAAGATTTGTTGATTCATTATCTAAAGATTGTAATAATAATGCTAATTCTCCAAGTCCTTCTAGATGTTCTGAAATTTCTTGACCAATAAAATTTATTGGCCATACTTGGTCATATAAATCTACTAAAATAGATAAATTGTCTGAATTCATTTTTAGCCATTCTAGAGGGACCTCGGGGACTAAATCATATAATGAGCCGCTTGTTTCACCAATAATCCACCCTGAAGGTAATTCTTCAGGACCCCCTTTTCCAATCCATGTTACTCTATTTAGACCCAGATAATCTTTCCAAGTCTCATCATTAGAACGTACTAATATTCTACATTTTTTTTCGATATGTTTTAGATTTTCTAATTCGATAGTATTTGGAACAACTATTACCCTGTCAATTCTAGATGTTGGTTCCTTGGTGTAACTTAAACCAGAAACACATTTGCTCCATAACTCAAAAGATGATTGGCTCTCATTAATGAAGCGCATTGCATTTATTGACCAATTCCTCCTTGATTCAATCTCAACTATGCTATTACGAGTTAAGGGTGTTAAAATAGAAAGTCTCTCTTTAGCAGCTTTAGTTATGACATAATCAGAAATACTAGTGATTAAATTTTTATGTAATCTTCTTCCTTCATCGGTAGTAGTAATTTCACTAAAATTATTATTTGCTAAATTGATTAATTTTACTGCTCTTTGAGGAGAAATACCTTCAATTCCTGAAAGTGTACTAACATCTCCATCCTTGATTACACGTTCTACATCAGCCAAAGAACCTATTTCAAATATCAATTTCTCAGCTAGAGAATCACCAACCCCCGGTATTTCTTTCAAACTCAGCATAATTTACTTCGATAATTCTAGGTAATTAAGGAAATCGCTATGCTTAACATAGATTAGTATAAATCTACAGTGTACCGATATTCAGGAGCCTTGGTTCAGGTATGCCATCCATTGCTTCAGCTATTGCAAGTACTTCCATTCTTGCACCCGCCATAGTAGTAACAAATGGAATATTAAGTTCAACTGCTAGTCTTCTCATCATATTACCATCAAGAACCGCTCCTCCAGTATTTCTTGGAGTATTAATAATAAGTTGAATTTTACCCTGTCTCATTAAATCCAAGGCATCCGGAGTTAGACCTTCAGTAATTCTATAGCAGGTTTCGACTTGTAATCCACCTTTATCGCGAAGAACGCTGGCTGTACCTCTGGTTGCATATATCTTAAATCCTAATTCAATTAATGACTTAGCCTGTTCTATAATTGAGTCTTTATCTGCATCTTTCACAGTAATGTAAACTCCTCCTTCTGTTGGGACCGGAGATTCAGTAGCTAATCGGGCTTTGAGATAAGCCGCAGATGCCCTTTCATGACTTCCCATTACTTCCCCAGTAGATTTCATCTCAGGACCAGGAGCTGGATCAAGTCCTCTGAGTTTTATGAAGGGGAATACAGGTGCTTTAACACATACAGCATCATCCTGACGTTCGGGGATATTAAGGTCAGATAATTTTTCACCTAAAGCAACCATTGCTGCAATTCTAGCTAAAGGAACTCCTGTAGCCTTTGCTACGAATGGAAAGGTCCTTGAACCCCTAGGATTGACTTCGAGAACATATAATATCTCACCTCTGATAGCAAATTGAATATTGTAACAACCTACTATTCCAAGTTCTATCCCAATTTTCCGAGTCCATTCATCAACTTGTTTCAAAACTTCATCAGATACATTTTGTGGAGGAATAAAACATGTTGAATCTCCAGAATGAATACCTGCTTCCTCCAAATGTTCCATTATTGCTCCGACCAATACTTCTCTTCCATCTGAAACAGCATCGACATCGAGTTCTATTGCATTACCGAGATACTCATCTACTAACAAAGGCCTTTCTGGTGAAAGGAAAGCATCCTGCATATAAGATTCTAATTGGCGATTCGAAGATAGTATTTCCATTCCTCTTCCACCAAGAACATAAGATGGTCTGATAAGTACAGGATAACCAATTTCTCTAACAGATTCACGAACTTGATCAGGGTTGGAAGCAGTCATTCCATTTGGCATTCTCAGATTATTTCTTTTAGCGAATGCCTCAAATCTTTCTCTATCACTAGCTTCATCTACTGCTTCTGGAGTGGTACCCTCCATAATAATATCAAGACCCATGGATGACAAATGAGGCAAATTATTTGATAATGGCAAAGCAAGATTGATTGCGGTCTGCCCACCGAATTGTAACAAAATTCCATGTGCATCTTCACGAAGTAAAATCTCACTTACTGATTCCAATGTTAGTGGATCGAAGTAAAGTCTATCACTAGTATCGAAATCAGTTGAGACTGTTTCAGGATTATTATTTATTATTATAGCTTCATGTCCTAAATCTTGTATGGCACCAACTGCATGTACACATCCATAATCAAATTCTATCCCTTGTCCAATACGAATAGGCCCTGAGCCAATAACCACTATCCTTTTCTTCTTATTAAGATTAAGATTTGGAACATAGTCTACACCTATTGATTTGGTACCACACTCATAAGTTGTGTAATAATATGGAGTGACTGCAGCAAATTCAGCAGCACATGAGTCGACCATCCTAAATCTCGGATGAATACTTAGCTCGTGTCTACGAGAAGTAACTGCAAATTCATCTTTACCTTTTGATAATTGTTTGAATCCACTGGCTGGGAAACCAGAAAGGGCGTCCGCTATATGTAAATCAGTAAAGCCACAACCTTTCCAATAACGCATCTCTTCAGGTTGTATTTCTGATGGAGTCATTCCCAATTCACCGGCTGCCCTGATTTCTGTTTCTACAGCGGCCATCTTCTCAAATCGGTGTAAAAACCAACGAGTGACCCCTCCTGTTAAATCTCGTACATCTTCAATAGAATACCCTCTTCTAAATGCTTCAAAAAGGGCGCTCATTCTTCGGTCAGTAGGTACTCTCAACCAATCAACTAACATTGCCTCAGGTAATGGCTGTGAAGCTCTTTCGTCCATTGTCTCTCCTCCCGATGCGTCTGCCAATGTGAGAGGTCTGGGATGTGGTTGCCCATATTCTAAACTCGCCCAAGCTTTTAGGAAAGCCTCTTCAAAGCATCGACCTATCGCCATAACTTCGCCAGTAGATTTCATGGAAGTCCCAATTGTCCTATCTGCAGTTCTAAATTTATCAAAAGGCCAACGAGGAATCTTCACTACACAATAATCTAAAGTTGGTTCAAAGGCAGCAGTAGTTCCTTCACCAGTTATAGGATTTGGAAGTTCATCAAGAGTATACCCTACTGCAATCAAAGCGGCCATCCTAGCAATAGGATAACCAGTTGCTTTAGAGGCTAAAGCGGAAGAACGTGAAACCCTTGGATTTACTTCAATTACACGGTACTCACCATTATTTTGATCTACTGCAAACTGAACATTACAGCCCCCTTTAATATTCAATCTTCGAATCAATTTTAATGCAGCATTTCTCAATTTCTGATGGTCTCTATCTGAAAGTGTCTGCTGTGGCGCAACAACTACTGATTCTCCGGTATGAACGCCCATTGGATCTAAGTTTTCCATTGTACATACAATAATCGCATTATCAGCATCGTCTCTCATCACTTCATATTCGTGCTCTTGCCATCCTAGAATACTAACTTCAATCAATACTTGGCCAATTGCAGAATGTAAAATCCCTTGACTAGCTATTTCTACCAACTCTCCCATGTTGAATGCGGTACCTCCACCTAATCCCCCTAACGTAAAAGCAGGCCTGATTAGAAGAGGAAATACACCCAATGTATTTGCCGCCTCAATAACTTCTTCAATAGAGTCGCATGCAATTGCTTTACAAACCGGGAGATCAATCTCTTCACATACTTTCTTGAATAAATCTCTATCTTCAGCTTCATCTATAGATGCTAAATTACAGCCAATTAACTCAACTCCTAACTCATCTAAAGAACCATCATGAGCTAACGCCATGGCGATATTCAAGGCAGTTTGTCCCCCCATCCCAGCAAGTATCGCATCAGGTTTTTCTATTTCCAAAATACGCTTTACTACCTCAGGCAATAATGGTTCGATGTATATTCTATCAGCCATCTCTGGATCATTTTGGATTGTAGCAGGATTTGAATTTATTAAAATGACCTCATACCCATCATCCCTTAGAGCCCTACAAGCCTGAGATCCCGAGAAATCAAACTCTGCAGCTTGACCAATTCTGATAGGGCCGCTTCCAAGAATAACAATTCTTTCTAAATCGTCTCTTCGAGGCACTAATTATCACCTCTAAGCACTCTAGCAATTTTATTTGTTGGAATCTTTTTATTTACAATATCTGAGAACCTGTCGAATAATGGAGCCGCATCTAATGGACCAGGACGAGCTTCTGGATGAAATTGTACAGTAAATGAGGATTTGCCAACTAAATCTAACCCTTCAACAGTGCCATCATTAGCATTGATATATCTAACTTTGAAGTCTGCACCGAGAACATTTGTGCCTTTTTCTGAACAGGCGCCACTAGGATGAGGTGCAAGCATTCCTTTTTCAGGATCTTCAACAGCAAAACCATGATTCTGGCTAGTGATGTAAACTCTCTTACTTTCTAAATCCATTACTGGCTGATTGGCCCCTCTATGACCATACCTTAGTTTGTAGGTTCTAAGACCTGCTGCTAACCCCATTAATTGGTGACCTAGGCATATACCCATTACTGGGAAATCCGCTCTAACAGCCGAAGCCAATGTTTCCCTTGCTATTGTAGCAGACCCAGGATGGGCCGGATCTCCAGGGCCGTTGGATGAAAAAAAAGCGTCGGGAGACCATTGTTCAATTATTTGATCGAAATTCATATGTGCAGGGCACCAAACCACTTCAAATCGAGTACATAATTCTCTTAGAATATTAAATTTGATGCCACAATCTATTGCAGCTAGTCGAGGAAGAGGATTGCCATCTATGTCTACGGCACCTTCATTCAAGATTGTTGATTCGGAACAAGTTACCTCTGCAACTAAATCCGAAAGATCAGGCGGTGAAAGATTTTCCAATATTTCATATAATTCCTGCTCCTTTTCCATAGGGCCAAATACACATAATACTGTACCGTGTTCTCTGACTCTCCTTGTCAATGCTCTAGTGTCAATTCCTTCTATCCCTGGAACTCCATGAGACAATAAGAATTCATGTACGCTACCAATTGAGTCACGGTGATCTGGAATTTTCATCAACTCCCTACAAACAACCCCTCTAGGCCAAATCGATGAAGACTCGGAGCCGCAAGCGTGAATGCCATAATTCCCTAGAAGTGGCCAAGTAAATGTCAGAACTTGCCCTGCGAACGAAGGATCAGTTAGGCTTTCTTGGTAGCCACACATCCCAGTAGTGAATACTAACTCACCCATAGCAATAGTTTCTGCACCAAATAACTGGCCTTTGAAACGAGTTCCATCAGCTAATATCAAGATTCCAGGCTCTAGGCTAGAAGGTTGTAATTTTTTAGAATCGATAAGAATATCAGCAGCATCAATAAATGTTGGCGGTTCTTTGACTCCTAAAATATCAGCACCGGGAGTGAATCCTCTACCCAGTGTCGACCCCGACATCATCAATACTGCAGGAACACGATTATTAATCATTGACTACAAGAAATCAGATTTTATTTACAAACAAGTTATTCTTCTTCAGAAATAATCACTTGTTTTCTTAGACCGTTTGGTATGACTTTGATCTCACCACCGGAAAAATGTTTTTCTTCATCAATGTTACCAATCAAAGATTCAAGAAATATTGCTAATGCAGACACCTCAGAATGAGGCTGATTGCCAACCGAGATATTGTGACTTGCCAAACGATAGACTTCTCCAGGAACTTTAGTACCACCCACTACAACAACCATTGGCCTAGATAAATCAATTTTAGGCAATTCATCTTTCCAAGTTTCTCCATACATAGTTAGATGAACAATTGTACCGGGTTTACCATCTCCTGAATTCTTTGAGAATCTACGTAAAAATCTTAGAGGTTTGGGCTCATAGGAACATTTGAAACTGCCTCCAAATCTTTTGGTAACTGACATCCAAGTTTCTAAAGCCGATGGATCTTCTTCACCTGCTAAATGTATCTCATCAGCTCCAAATGCTCTAGCAGTTAAACCCAAATGTGAGGTTATTCGTTTATCTCTATCGCGTCTATGGCCTAATCTTAAGACACTAACATGAGGGGTTTTGTCACCGTTCACATAACCTATGCGAGAGGAACTTCTTCATCAGTATGACCCTCGTTAATATTTTGTCCATTTGATGAGAAAATATCTATATCATTTGATAATAACCAAGTTCTGACCCATTGAAGTAGTAATGCCTCAAAGAAGAATCTTGTTGCAAAATGTAGCAACAAGGCAAGTAATGAGAGTCTGCCACTAGCAAAAAGGGCGTTTTGTATATCCATTTCACCAGTACCTAATAATAAATTACCAAATGGCTCCAAAATGTAGAAAGCACCAAGAATAACTAAAATACCCGCCAAATTAGATAATACTGCATTGCCTCTTTCCCTTCCAATTGACATTACTAGAGTCGCAAGTAAAGCTATACTTGGAACAATTAAACTTAGTTCTGCGAATTCGAAACCACCTAGTTGAGAAATTGGTATAGTCGAATCACCTAATCTATCTGCTCCCTTCTCCACCGATATCCACCAAAGAAGAATAGCCATTATGAGCATAGCTCCAGAAATTCTTCCCCTCTGGAATATCATATCTCTAATGTGATGTCTGTCTTGAGGCTGGAGTCGCTGTATTATTGATTCCATCATCTCTAATGATGATTGATTCGTAGAATCATCTTTTTGAGTGTCAGAAATGGGTGAATTGACAGTCGGTAAACTATCATTAAGTGCATCGTCCCCTATAACCATCGTTGGATTGCCACTACATCACATCATAAAGGATTGGTAGAATCGAGGTGTCAACATGCCTGACTGGAGACCCTTGATAGTTCGCCGAGAAGATGGTTTTCCAAGGATAATGGGCGTACTAAATATCACTCCAGACTCTTTTTTTGAAGATTCGAGAACAAATAATATATCTGAAACAATTAAGATTGCAGACTCAATGATTCAAAATGGAGCAGATTGGTTAGATATTGGGGGGGAATCAACTAGACCTGGCGCAAATCCTGTTAGTGAAGAAGAGGAAATATCTAGAGTAATTCCAGTTATTCGGGAATTAAGAAAGAAATTTCCTAGAATAGGGATTTCTATCGACACTAGAAGAGCTAAAGTGGCAGAACTATCTTTGAAAGAAGGAGCTGATATGATAAATGATATTTCAGCACTTGGTGATAAAAATATGTTAACTGTGATAAAGGAAAGTGATTGTTATATTTGTCTAATGCATATGAGAGGTTTGCCAGAAAATATGCAAAATAATCCTCAATATGATGATGTAGTAATAGAAGTAAGAGAAATATTGGATAAAAAGGTAAACCTACTTGTAGAAGAAGGGGTTAATCCTAATAGAATAATTGTCGACCCAGGAATTGGATTCGGGAAATCTTTAGATCACAATCTATCTTTACTAAAATCAGGTAGAGAAATAGTTCCAATGAGGAAGGTTGGACTTATGTGGGGAGTAAGTAGAAAAAGTATGTTTTCAGAATTATTGGGAAGAATGGACACTAGAGATCGATTAGCGGGAACTCTTGGAATAGCTGCAATGTCGAAATCTAAAGCCGTAGATGTCATCAGAGTCCATGATGTCGCAGAACATATGGACTTGTTTCGTGCGATGTCCGCTATGGAGGATTTCTAATGCCTAACGATACTAAGAATATTGTAGATATAGATGAAAATCTTCGATTACTAGGGACTGCCCATGTGAGTAAAACTTCAGTAAATCTTGTAAGAGAACAAATTAAAGAATTTAATCCTGATGTGGTCGCAGTAGAACTATGTGAATCAAGATTAGCCGCATTAAAGAAACCAGAAGGAATTGATAATGAAGACCTTCTAAAAATCATTAGTGAAGGAAGATCAGCGATGATTATTCTTCAATCTGCATTGTCAGTTCAACAAAGAAAAATGGGTATTAATTCCGGAGAAAAACCGGGGGCAGAATTATTGGAAGCAGTTAATCTAGCCGATGAATTAGCAATACCTGTTGAATTAATTGATAGAGATGTAGTGATTACTCTAAGAAGAGCATGGCGTAAGATGGGTTTTAGAGAGAAGATCAAGGTAATTACTTCATTATTAGACGAGGATGATGATGATGATTTTGATTTGGAAGAATTACTAAATGACAGCGATTTGCTTAGTAGTATGATGGAGGATGTATACAAGATTGCACCTAATGCAGGCCATGTTCTAATAGATGAAAGAGATTTATTCTTAAGTGGACGAATACAACAAATACGTGGAAAGGGGAAAATCTTAGCCGTTGTAGGAGCAGGCCATATTTCAGGTGTCCAGGAATGCCTAAAGAAACCTGCAATAGAAACAACATCTAAACTATCTGAACTTAGAAAGCAACCTAAGAAACCTAAGTGGCCTACATATCTTATGTTAGCAATCCCAATTTTCCTAATCTCGGCAGTCTTGTGGAGCGGGATAAAGGGAGATTTCAATACAATTTGGGACTCAGCGTTAATATGGTTGGCATTAAATTCAGCGCTTACTGGATTTGGCATTTTAATCGCGAGAGGGCATCCCTTGTCTATAATCGCGGGAGCATTGGCATCACCGATTACTTCACTAAATCCAAGTTTAGCAGCAGGATGGTTCGCAGGATATACTCAGTTGAAAGTTAATCCGCCGACCGGGAAAGATGCATCCGATTTTCTTGAGTTCACTAGTTTCTATAGTATGTTCTTCAAGAATAAAGTAGGGCGAGTAATTATGGTTACTTCGTTAGGAAATCTTGGTTCAACGGCTGGAACATTTTTGGCTGCTGGATTGATATCTAATGGTTTAATATGAAAAAAAAGGTGTAGAAATGGAAAGGAATTTTGGTATTTTCTGTGCCTTGATAATCAGCATACTTGCATATACCGGTAATATGTTCTTTAATGATTTTAGCATTAATATCGGAGCTAGTACTTTGGCCTTAATACTAGGAGCGATATTAGCAAACTTCACACCTAATGTAGAAAAAGGAGGTAAATGGATGATTAAACTAGTAATGCCTATAGCAATAATTCTCCTTGGTTTTGGTTTACATTTAACATCATTCTTTAAACCCGAAATAGGATATCTAGGACTATTTGTAGTTTTAATAACTGCAATTACTAGTTTCATGATATGCTATTTTATTGGAAGATATATGAAATTAGATCTAGAAACCTGTATAGCGCTAGGTACTGGGGGTGCAATTTGTGGAAATAGTGCAGTAATAGCTGTATCTCCGAGCCTAAAATTAAAAGAGGAAAAAGTAGGGGTAATACTTGCGATAATTAATTTATTAGGTTTGATTACATTTTTCACGATTCCAGTTCTATCAAAAATTCTGAATTTGACCGAAGAACAAGGAGGAATTTGGGCAGGTTCTGTGATTCATGCTGTGCCTCAAGCAATTGCAGCAGGAGAAACCATAGGGCCCGAAGCAATGGTTATAGCTACAACAATAAAACTATCAAGAGTATCATTATTAGTCATCATAGTACCATTGTGTGCTATTATAGCAAATAATAAAACAAAGACAAAAGGGCAGAAATTTGAGATTGGGAGAATACCATATTTCGTTCCTGGTTTTGTCTTAACTGCGATTCTATCGACATGGGTAATTCCTGTCGAGTTAGCTGATAATATGGCATCCATAGGCAAATTATTGTTGCTTCCTTTACTCGCATCTGTTGGGTTTTTCATAAATAAAGAAAGTATGAAGAATGCTGGAGGGCCGATACTATTAGTAGGAATAATGGCAAC
>Ga0115011_10000516_pt1 | contig 31426 bp, 24 predicted proteins | sample TroAtlMetagenome_2_FD_88705 | JGI IMG/M metagenome (GOLD analysis project Ga0115011, IMG submission 88705) | Marine eukaryotic phytoplankton communities from Atlantic Ocean - Tropical Atlantic ANT8 Metagenome | ecosystem: Environmental > Aquatic > Marine > Oceanic | place: Tropical Atlantic...
AGCTGACACTGCAGGGAGCAACAACGCTACCAAGATACCAATGATTGCTATCACAACCAAAAGTTCTACGAGCGTGAAGCCTGCACGTTTATTCAAACGTTTCATAATGCCAAACTCCGAAAAGAGAAGAGAAAAGTACTAGTACCGTTTTCTCGCTTGGGACTTGAAAAATGAGCTCTGGAATTCCAAACGAAAATCTTCGGTATACGACGAATTTTACCAAAGAATAAACCGATTACAAACATATTGGTTGATGTTTGCATATATAGTTTATCGACCACAGGGGGCGTGAAATATGTTAACACGGTAAAAATAGCACCTTAAACACATCAAACAGGTGCAAAATAAGGGGTATTACGGAGATTCCGTCTACTGATGGCCGGAAAGACACACCTAATCCTTAAAACCCGTAATGCACACGGAGAAAAAACGCTTCAGCGAAGCCCTACTCCCCCTGATGAGGCCGCGCTGATTTCAGTTTTTCTAAAGCTTGAGCAGCATTGCCAGAAAGTTCTCCCTTCAACACGATCTCTTTTCCCAAATCGACTTGATCCACTTCAACAAACCGTCCGTTGCTGTAGAGTTTGTACCTTTGATCTCGAACCCAATACACGCCACGGCCCTCGGAATATGCCCAGTTACGACTAACAGGCTTTCCCGACATTGCGGGAACAAAACTAAGAGAATCTAGGCCGTCGGGTATTTCTTGCCCGGCCAACTCGACACATGTTGCATAAAAATCTGACATATCAACTAAGGCCTCGGTTCTTGTCCCAGGTTTGACGCCCCCCGGCCAACTCAATATCAGGGGAACGCGAGTTCCCGAATCATCTAATTTCCCCTTGCCACCCTGAATACGTTTACCATGGAACATTGAAAAAACAGGTGGCTTGATGTACTTGCCATTTTCGAAATGGGAACAACTTCTCGCCGCAGTTCCATTATCGGTAGTGAAGACCAACAAGGTATCATCTCTCAGTTCATGCTCCTCCAAAAATTTGACCAGCAAACCAACCTGCCGGTCCATCTCGACAGCCATTTCCTTATAAGTCAAGTATCCTCCACTTGGAGAATAGGGCACGGGCTCTTGAAGATCATCTGTCACGTCATGACAAAGCGCCATTGAATAAAATGCAAAGAACGGCTTCTCCCGATCTGCCAATATGAAGTCCTGAAGAAACTCTCGATACACGTCCGGCCCAAATTGTTTTCGGGCCCCGTCATTCACTTCGCCATTCTCATAAACCATCGGAGAATGATAGCGAGGCCCCTCGTGCCAACCAAATACACAGTATTGGTCAAAGCCCATACGATGTGGTTGCCGCAGATCATCCTTCAACAAAGCCAACTGCCATTTCCCTGTGACCACGGTGCGATAGCCTGCACTTTGCATCAGTCCCGCAATCGTTTGCTTTTCCAACGCCTGAGGAAACGAACCCCACTTCGGATTGTTTACGTTGGTTGGATATCTGCCGGTCATAAAAGTAATACGAGTAGGGTGGCAAACCGGCATGCTGTAGCAATGCATCCCCATCATGCCGGATTTTGCCAACTCATCAAGATGCGGAGTAGGGTAGGATTCGCCGCCATAGGCCCCAACAGCGTCAAAACCAACATCATCCGCCATCACGATAATAATATTTGGTCGTTCCCCGGCGACTACATTTATGGATACCAGAGAACAGGCAAATAGTAATACCGCTCGAAATAAAAATCTTGGCATAAAGCTGACTTCCTTAAAATCCTGATGCAATTGTCGGTTAAAGAACATGAACACGTATCGGGGGAACTGCTTCCGGACAGGCGTCCTGAACATAATTGATTAACGAGCGGCTAAACCCATTTGCCAAAACTTCGATCACATCACCTGCCTGAAATTTCCAGTCACGTTGACCAAAGCTAAGCTTGCTCGTTCCGAAATAATGCAGATGCACATCACCAGGTTGGCGGTGTGCCGGATATTTGAAGTGATGGTCTTCGCAGTTCATCAGCGAATGACACATAAACATCTGGCCACTTTTCAAGTCTCCGCTATCGTAGATCATCGCGTCGTCACGCCTTACCACAACTCGGACGTCCCGATCCTCAAAACTCTCCCCCACAATTAGTTCCGGTCCAACAGAACAAGTACGTAATTTCGATGGGGCTAAGTAGAGGTAGTTGATCTTCTCGGTCGCGTGATCCGACCATTCGTTACCCAGTGCAAACCCAATACGATACGGTGTTCCACAGGGGCCAATAACATAACAACCTACAAATTCAGGTTCCTCGCCCCCATCGAGTGCAAAACCGGGGATGTCGAGATATGCCCGATGCCCACGCAGACAAACACCATTACCTTTATAGAACCATTCGGGAGCAGTCCCTCGCAAATCACCTTCCGGTTTTCCACCTTCCACCCCCATCTGAAACATCTTAGCTGAATCTGTCTCGGTTTGACTTGCAGTTATCTTCTCAGCCCCAGCATGCATTTGATCACGACTCTGCATACTGCCCGTGTGCGTCAAACCTGTCCCCGTGATATGCGTCCGAGAATAATCTAGATGGTCAAGCGGAGGCAATAAATACAGCTCTCCATCAGGTTCGCCATTCCACAACTCGTCATACGACAATTTGTCATCACATTGAGGCAGTTTGCGTTCCAACATCTCTACCAATGCCATCTCGTTGTGAATGGCATCCAACGCTAATGCATGCGTTGTTCCGTATTTCGGGAACGTCGCTGTCAAATCAATCACCTCACTACCGTCCACCACTCCGACGGCACGCATTCCCTCTCGCTGCATAAACTGAACAATACGCATGATGCCACCCTTCTACTGTCAGTTCACTGACGATGAATCTAAAACGACTTGAATAAAGATTATGAATTGAACGCCGCCAACAAGGCTAGTGTGGCGACTCTGGCGCGACGACATGCAAACCCAGAGATCGATCCGGCTCTCGAGACATCATTTCTTCGTACTTTTGCTTTGCCACGCCGCCGAGATAATTTGCCATGGCGTCCCAGGCTTGCCGGCGATAATCCCACCAGTTCGGCCGTGCAATCTGTTCGAGCCAATCACACAGGTGTAAGAAGATCAAGTCCCTCCAGTTTTTCTCTGTCAGTTGATACTTTTCCCCCGTCTCGCGGTTATAGACTACATAGTCGTCGTCGCCATCGATTATCGCCTGATCAAAGGGTTCACGATGGACAAAACAATTCAAAAATGCGATCCACTCTGCGTCTTTACCAATCAGCCCTATCAACTCTTTGCGACGTTCAATTGGAAGCGTGAACCCCTGAAACAACTGAGTTCCATAGATTGAATGGAACATCCCGGACCGAGCTAAATACTGAGTTCCGCCCCAGTTCCGCACATCATTAAAGACCGAGATCAAATGTGCAAGGTACTTCTTATCACCTGAGTGACCTATCGTTCCCGTGCCAAGACCTGTAAGAAATTCAACCATTTCCCTGTATTTAGGATCCGGTGAAACCTGCGTTTTCGTTTTGCTAGTCATCGTTAAACCTTTAAGTTACTTCTTAACCGCAACCAGCTTTTCATAAGCTCGCAAGTAAATTTTGTCGCCGTCCAATGCTGGAGTCGAATAAAACTGACCTTCCAGCTTATTCGTAGCAAGCACCGTACCTGTTTCGTCTGCTTTAAAAACAACCGCGGTACCGTTGATCCCGAGTGCATAGACATTACCGCCACCGGCGACTAATGACGCATAACTGGTCCCTGTCGCTAGTCGCTTCACCCATTTCACATCACCCGTCAAAATGTCAAGGCAGGTAGCAACTCCGTTATCGGCCAACGTGAAAAGCATCCCATTAAGAGCCACTGGAGTAGAAGAATCCGGCGTGCTTTTTGCATGCCGCCACAGAACCCCGGAGTCCCGCACATCTCCTTTACCGCCCAGTTTCCAAGCCATAACATGGCCCAACCCGCCGCCACCAGGATTCGCTGAAGTTCCCACAACCACTCCTGAATCGGCAACCGGCGAAGCAATCACACGGCCGTAAGGGCTGGCAATCTGGAGACCACTCGAATACCACAACTGATCGCCTGTGTCAGGTGCATAGGCATTAATGTGATCGCAGCCGGTCACAATCAACTGCTGCTGCCCATCCACATCGACGATCACTGGCGTTGAGTAGGCGTCGGGGCCGTCGTCTTTCGCTGGAAACCGTCGATCATGCTTCCACACCAACTCACCAGTCTTGACGTGAAGTGCCACCACATAAGAGGCCCCTTTGGTCATACAGGAAACGATCAGTTTATCGCCTATTAGCCGAGGAGTTGAGCCCATCCCAAATGTGATATCGTAGGCACCGTACTCCTGAACCATATCGACTTCCCATTTCAACTCACCGCTCTTGGCATCGAGACAGACAAGTAGCCCAGTCCCGAAGAATGCCCAAACGTTGCTCTCATCCACGATGGGCGATGGAGTGGCTGCGTTATGGCGATGAGCGTATAGGTTGGCCGGACCTTTAGCTGCTAACTGGCCCTTGCCAACTTTCTTGCTCCACAAAGGTTCTCCGTTAATCTTAGAGAACGCTAAAACATGTAAACCCATATCCGTAGTTTGACTTGTTATATAAACCCCCCTGGAATTTACTGCCGGAGAAGAGTTCCCTTGCCCCGGAAGATCCGCACTCCAAGCAACTGAATCATCACTCCATTTAACCGGCAAGGCTTGGCTTTCAGAAATACCCAAACCTGAATCACCTCGAAATTGGCCCCAGGTCTGTGCACCTACCTGACTGATGTAAGACAGCATTGCCACCAGAACGATGCTAGCTGACGTAAAACGGAAACATCTTTTCATGAGTTTCTCTTCAAAAATTAAGTTCTATTCTTCTAACAAGTCGTACTTCCATTTTAACGAATTACTCTATGATCTTCGAACCTGCAAATCATTAAGGAAGATTAACCCTACCACCGGAGAGCACCATTGTTTGGCCAACCGTGAAATCAGATTCATCGGAGAGAAGAAAACTCACCATATGCGCCACTTCTTCGGCCTGTCCAATACGTTTAGACGGTGTAATATCAATCAAATGTTCTTTTTGGGTCGGATCAAATCCCTCAAGAATCTCTGTATCAATTAATCCCGGCGCTACGGCATTAACCCGAACATTCTCCGCTGCAAGTGCCTGCCCCAAACTTCGGGTAAATCCCACGACAGCAGCTTTACTTGTCGCATACGCAATGGCATAGGGCTTCGCTTCGAGGCCGGCAATAGACGCGATGTTAACAATGCGACCATACTTCCTGGCTACCATGCCATCTTTAACGGCCCAGGTGCAGTAAAACACTCCATCCACATTAATCCTCATCATGTGGTGCCACATCTGCTCACCAAATTCATCATGAGCTGCCACATCAAAAACACCGGCGTTATTGACCAGAAAGTCGACTGGTCCAAGTTGATCTTCAGCTTGCTTTATGAGTCGCTTTGCCTGCTCCGGATCGGAAACATCTGCCTGCACAGCAATCGCCTCACCACCAGCCTGCCTTATCTCCTCGACGGCCTTTTCCGCCCGCCCTTTGCTGGAATTGTAATTAATACAGACCCTGGCACCGTAAGAAGACAACTCCATCGCCACAGCCAGTCCAATGCCTCGCGAGCCGCCAGTGACGACGGCAATTTTACTCGTAAAATCGTAGGGCATTAAGCGACTCCTCTTAATCGTTATTTGGCCGGGGCACGCACACTGTGCGCCCAACGGAGTTTTCCGTTCAGACCGTTGTAATACTGAAAAACAACCTGGGGTCGTGGGAAAGCCACCCAACGTTCCCCGCCGACTTCAAGCGGATTGTTATAGACATTGTTAATTTGAACCACACAGTAAGTAGGACCTCGCAATTGATCACGAGGCACATCGTTTTCCCATCGAGTTGACCACAGGATATCAACTTCACGTGGTCCATACTTAAACAGACCATTTGCTGGGCGATCGCCCTCATCAGTGTAGTAATGATTATTGGAGTTGTGTGGTCCGGAAGCGAATTCATAGACATTGTCCGTGATCTGACAAGCAAAGCTATTGTGTAGATCACCCGTCAAAACAAACACGGGTTTATCAATTTCATCCCATGCATCAATCAGCATTTCCCGTTCATGATAAAAAACGGTCCAGGCATCATCCTTATTATTAGCCCGCACCACTCCACCGCCAACGTGTGGCACCATAAAGTTAACGCTCGAAACGACAAAAATGAAATCCGCTTTACTCTCTCTCACACCGTTAAGCAGCCACTCACGTTGTTTCAACCCGAGCATTGAAATTTTCTTATGAGGATCTGATCGATCATGCATTTGGCGTTGCCCGCGTGTGTCACATACGAAAAATTCACAATTAGCAACACTCATCTTGAAATAGGAACGGCGGCCAATCGAATAGGGAACCGCCCCATCTTCCTTAAATGCCGGTGCCACCCGAATACGGTTTTCACCCAGCACTTCAATGATTTCGTAAACCCCGGCGTTTTTCAATCCCCCCACGTCGTCCAGTGCGTTTTCGTTTACACCTTCGGTTCTCGTTCCCCAGTGCACGTGTAAATTATTCACCTGCTCCAGATCCAACTCCTTAAAATTCGCTGTCGGATCGGTCACGACATCGTCATCAGCTTTCACACTACCGGTACTTAAGTGCACTCGTTGCGGGAAGGAAGTCGGATTCGCCCACCCCAAATAGTCATACCATGCTCGTACTCCAACATCACGAAAGACTGCCCGTCGATCGCGTAAACCAGGACTCCCGGCTCCCCAGATGTCATTAAGAATCTCGTGATCATCGTAAGTAAAGAAAGAAGGAACCTGACTATGCCACTGCTCCAGAGCCGGGGCTCGATCCATGAAGTGCTTATAGTTTTGCCAGACGCCAACGATGGCCGGAGCATCTTTGATTAGCTTGGGAGCGATTCCCGAGTCCTGACCAACCTGCTGTAACCACTGGGCCGGACTATATTCCCTCTGTGTCTCATACAGCCAGTCACCATTAAGAATCGCAAAGTTGATATCATCCTTGATTTCACGCAGCATGGTATTGAAAGCCGGAAGAGCAGGGCCGTTGCTATGCCCGGGGTTTTGATTGTTACCACATGCGTATTCAAACTTGAAGTTAAATAACCCTTTAGGATTCAACTTTTCATTGACATACTGCTGGGAGTTAGGCAAGGTACGAAAAGATCCGCTGCGCGCAGTCAAATCAGTAATGCCGGGCAAAACCAATTTATAGTAGTACTTTGTATTTGGCTTTAGATTACGAATTTCCAACCAAGCCGTACAATCGCTTGCCAACGCTGTATTGACCGCGGTACTTTCCTGATCCAACGCCTCCGGAGCGAGGCCATAACGCACTGCAAACTTACCAGGATGACCAGTACGCGCCCAAACACCAACACTGGTATCGGTTAAACGTCCAAGAATTGGGCCGTGGGTTACATGCTGCTCTGTCTCGACGCCCAAGGCTACGGAGCAAACCCCCAGGAGAATTAAAAACACCAGTCTTTTCATGGTGAACACCAATCTTTCCTTCAAACAATTAAAAACTCTCAGAAACACGAATTCCCTGATAACTATCTCTTCTTGCAAATTCCTGATCGATCATTGTCCGCACCCCTGGCTTATCTAAACACCAGTCCGGAGCCACAAAATAATCGGGAGGAGCATCGCCACTTACGCGTTCTACCACAACATGGGGAGGAGTTAATTCAAGGAAATCAACAACAGCCTGAACGTAGTCTTCTCGATTGATCAACGTGACTTCGCCACTGTTAACCTGATCTGCCAACAATGTTCTTTTCACGGCATAGAGGTTGTGAAGCTTGACAGCATCGACGCCGGAGCGGGCCAACTCTTTAGCGGTAGCCATCATGTCATCATGGGACTCACCAGGCAAACCAAGAATAACATGGGCACAGATCTCAAAACCTCGCCCACGGCTACGATTCATTGCATCCACAAAGGCATCATGGTGATGACCACGATTCATCCAATCCAGCGACTTATCATGTATTGTTTGCATGCCATACTCTACCGACAGATAGGTCTTACCCGCAAATTCTTCGAGTAAATCGAGGACGTCATCGGGGACACAGTCCGGCCGAGTCCCAATCGCCATCCCTACGACATCCGGGTGATCGAGCGGCAAATCATACAAAGGCCTCAGTTTATCTACGGGTGCATACGTATTTGTCGCAGGCTGATAATAAGCAATGAACCGACGCACATCATAGCGACCTTTGACTCGGGAAATACCGTCATGAAGCTGGTCAAGAATATCCTGCCGTCGCACACGCCGACTGGGACTAAAACTACGGTTGTCACAGAACGTGCACCCCCCCGTTGTTACTGCCCCATCAACGTTGGGACACGTGAATCCCGCATCCAGACTAACTTTCTGAACACGTTCACCAAACTTATTCTTCAGATGAAAACCCAGGGAATAATATCGTAATCCGGCCTGCCGCCAGTCATATTCCGGGACTAAGTTTACATCGTTTTGAGTTTTTATACTCATCTGACGTTTGATTAACCAACACTCTAATCTAGAATACTCGTAACAAACCCGTTCAGGCCCCAACGGACTCTAGCGGAAAGGCTTCCAGCAAGCCTACCCTATGGTACCAGTTTCAAAGAAACACAGTACCTAGGCAGTAATAATTGAAGGAATTTACCGTTCGATATGATCAGGTTTAAGATCTCCAACAGTAATATCCCATAAAACATCCAAACAACAAGTTTATTACACCCTATGAATAAGTACGGTAAGCTCGAACCTGTCGGTGGCGGAGACCCGATCCCACTATTGAACGACAAACTCCTAGTAGGTCGCCGGGAGAGTTGTGACATTGTATTGCGTTTTAAAAACGTATCCGCTCATCACTGCCAACTTTACGTCAACGAAGGTTACTGGTTCGCTCGGGACCTAAATAGTCGTAACGGAACTCGCGTTCACAATGAACGGATCGACATTAAGCGTCTGGATCCCGGATGCGTCATTCAGTTTGCTAAACATCAATTCATTGTTGAATATGATCCCGCTGACCTTGGGGCTACGGGGCCCCCTCCATCGGACGATGATGGGCTAAAAACGATCCTCGGTCAAAGCCTGCTTGATCGTGCTGGCCTAGATCGTCGCCGCAAACCAGATCCATCCCGTCGCTACGATCCCAGTAATAACGCGGCAGGACAAATCAACGATCCCAACAAGCCTCTCTAAACAAGCTTGCTGTATCTAACGCAAAACACGAAGAGGGTTCTCCAACTCTGGATCCCATGGAAATGCTGGCCGAACCGTCTCCGTGTAAGACAGATATTTACAAGTGGCCGGCGTGGGCCCACGAGTATTAAGCACCATAAATAGTTCGCTACAAGACTCAAACGCCATGCGATAATTCATTGGATTCTTAGCAACAATAAACTTCATTTGCGATACATCTACCCCAAGAGACGGATATTGTTCGCCACACCATTCATAAGTAGGGTAGGAGGCAATACAAACATACACTCCAGCCACTTTCACCACCGCCGCCGGCCCCATATTTCCTTCACATCCATCCCAAATACCACCTTCATAGATGAAGCAACCGTCGGTCAAACGGATCACTTCCGCATCGACCAACACGGGCTCTCCCCACTTAGGGTCATGCTGATGCCCAAGCTGAAGCCCCAGTTTTGCTCCGAGGCCAGCTACGTGACATTGGGCTGCTGCTTTGTAATCCACCACCGGGAGCACCGACAGCGTGTCAGCCCCCAACTCCATCAAAGCAGGCAACAACTGAACACTATCTCCTGCAGCTCCACCTCCACAACAATCCGCGGTTTCAACTAATACAACCGACCCTTCGTTAGCCAATCCGAATTGAATAGCATCGTCAATCTCAAAAATTTCCGGCTCCAAGGAATCTCGCTGTTCCCAGTAGAACTCAGCAATCTCTCGTGCCAATTCATCTGCCAATGGCTGATTACCATCGGTGATAACCAGTCCACCGCCTCCCATCCCTGGAGCATCGAGATAAGGGTGAACTAAAAATGCGCTGGTGGAATAGACCTCGCTTCGACTTTCCATTCGCTTCGCAAGCTGCATCGTTTTAGCAAACGGACCATCACCATCAGTCGTACCATTAATGGCACCGACTAAAACGGGGGCCAGCCCCATAGCCATCGTTGGTTTAAGCTTGCCGGTAAGAATGTCACGCATGGCGCGTGCACCTCGCATTCCTGTCTCCCTCGCATCCCTGTGAGGGTAGGTTTCCCACGCGATCAATACATCCGCGCTGTCGATCATCTCTTGCGTAACGTGCGCATGCAGATCAAGTGTTGCCACGATCGGGATCGCATCACCAACCAAGTTACGTACAGTGCTAAGCAAATCCCCTTCTAAATCGTAATGACTATCAGATGCTGCTGAACCATGCAGGGCTAACAACACTCCATCAAGTTGCCCGGCATCTTTCGCCGATCGAATCGCTGACAACATCTTCGCTTTAATCTCTTCGTACGCCTGATCTGTTACCAGCCCCCCGGGACAGGCAGTAGCGGCCAAGGCAGGAACGATCTCAAACGGTGACTCCGGCCCACAGAGAACGTCAAAATACCCACCGATCGCACCGTCGCTCAGCACCATCAACTCTTCTGCTATCAGATACTGGGTCCTCTTAAATGACTCTAAGTCGGTAGGAATACCACCGAAATGATTACATTCCACAAGTAGAGCACCCACAGCGATATGGTAGGACATTTTGAGATTGAGACTCCCGGAGAAATTATTCCCTAAGATGGCGAGTAAGCTGTTTATTTTTCAGCAACGCCGTCCTGCATCATTCTGGCGACACGTGACACATCACAATCCCGATGACGAAAGCCTCCATCTACCGGCAAAGTGACACACGTTACATAATCAGCAGCATCCGAGCAAAGAAAGACTGCAGCCTGACCAATATCCTGAGGGATTCCAAGACGCCCCCAGGGAAGCAAGGCCCCTTGTTCATTGATAGCCTCTTCGGTCCAGGTTACACGTTCTAACGGCGTGTCAATCCATCCAGGCTGGATCGAATTGACATTGATTCGATGAGAAGACAACTCCATCGCGATCGTTCTCATCATGTGATCAAGCCCCGCCTTGGCTGCGTTATAGGCAACACTAAGACCAATTGGCATTACAGCCTGCACACTTGAGATAAAAACTATCTTGCCACCTTCTCCCCGCTCGACCATCTGAGAGGCTACTAACTGGCTAATATAAAACCCTGCGCTGAGAGTCCCTTGCAGAGTGCGTTCCCAGTGTTCCCCTTCCAGCTCGAGAAATTCGGCGCGGTGGGAGTAAGCGGGATTGCTCACCAAAATATCAATTTTCTCAGCGACTTCAATTGCCTGGTCGAATAATTCCTGACAACCTCGCTGAGAGAACACATCGCCAATCAGGGGGTAACACTGCCTCCCCATTCCACGAATTTCATTCGTGGTTGCCTCAAGATCCGGTCCATCATGTAAGTCATTAACAATGACGTCGGCACCCGCGCGAGCCAACTCAATCGCACAGCCTTTACCAATGCCACGACCACCACCTGTCACTAACGCTGTCTTACCAGTTAAATCAAATCCGCTCATCATGCCAACTCCAGATTAAATGGTGTCAACAATTGAACACCGTTATCAGTCACTCGATAGTTATTTTCCAGTCTCATGCCAAAGGCCAATTCTTCGCCATACAACCCCGGTTCCACGGTAAAGACATCTCCCTGCTCAAAAACATCATCCCAGAAAGGATTCAGGTGGGGTGCTTCGTGAGGATACAGCCCTACACCATGTCCTAGATGATGTGTGAAGGTACCATCTGGAAATCCATCGAGCAATTGCTGTACGGACTCAAAGATCTGTTTTGCACGCACACCAGGTCTTACTTCCCGTTCAATCAACGCAAACACTTCCTGGATTAGATTCCAGGCTTGCATCTGCAAGCCCGTAGGCTGTCGGTCGACGGATATTGTCCTACAATTATCTGCGTAATAACCACGGTAGCAAGGCCCCAGATCCAATATATAGAGCTGTCCTGCCTGCGCCCGGTTATCTCGAGGCGGCCCACCCCGGGAGTTGCACTGAAAATCATTGCCCAACAAGGCCGTCAAAGGTTCACCAGCCTCAGAAACTGCGACAGCTTGTAGTTCATTGAACAAATCAATTTCACAAATCCCAGGCTCGACGATTTCTCTCGCACGCAGATACATTGCCTCCGTACAGTCGATTGCCTTTTGCATTAATTCCAACTCATCCGAGTCCTTACATCTTCTCAATCGCCATAAATCAGGCTCAAAGTCCATGGCAGCAGCAACCGCATCCAGTCCTGCTGCGGTAAGAGTATGAATTCCGGTAAAGGCTCCATCGACGGCCATTCGGTTTAGAGAAACACCTCGCAATGCTAACTTCAATTGCTCCGCCGCGGCTGCTTGCTGCTCCTGACGCAGCGTAGAGTGCCACTGAGCTTGATAAGTCATTATTTCGTCTGCCGCCACCCCTTCAGGCTCACGATTAGGAGCAATCAACGTCAATTTCCCGGCAGAATCGAGGCTGACAATACTTGCCATTAAATGATGCGTATGAAATCCGGATAAATACTGCACATGCTCAGGACGAGTGACCACAAGTCGATCAACATTTTGATCCTGCATCCGCTGTAGAACTCGTTGTTGTCGCTGACGACAGCCTTCCACGGTTAATCCCATACCATACTCCGAATGTATTTAACAATTAAAAGGATCGGCGCAATTTAACTTCCACCATTCTAGTGTTTATTGAACTCAAGGCGGAGGCTCTACCACTACTAAAAACGATCTTCCTGTCACCGCTTGTCTCACCTTTCTGCCATTGATTACCTTCGCGTCTTATAATAGGCCACACCAAACCATCGTACATCTCTTTGGGAACCTTTAACTCAAGAGATAAACTATGCTCGCTCAACTAAAAACGTTCACCATGGTCGGACTCGATGCACATCCTGTCGATGTTGAAGTCGATACGATTTTTGACCCCAACACTCCCAATCCAAATCCATCCATCACAACCGTTGGCTTGCCCGACAAAGCAGTGCGTGAAAGCAGTCAGCGAGTCAAACGCGCGATCGCCAATGCAGGATTCAGGCTTCATTACGATCACATCACAATCAACCTTGCTCCGGCCGAACTGCGTAAACACGCGGCATCGTTTGACCTACCCATTGCATTGGGCATGCTGGCGGGAATGGGTCATCTGGAACAGGAGCACCTGAAAGAATATGCTGTCGTTGGAGAACTCTCCCTGGCTGGTGAAACCCGACCGGTCAAGGGAGCCTTGAGCATGGCGATCAGTACGACTGACGTGACAACTCTTAAAGGCCTGATTGTCCCTTCTTCCAATGCCGCAGAAGCTGCGGTCGTTCACGGAGCTCGAGTCTATGCCGTAGATAGTCTGGTACAGGCCGCTGCATTTCTAAACGGCAAGCTGAAACTGGATTGCACACCGGACAATGCGAACCACCTTATGCAGAAACACAGCAAGTACGAATTGGATTATGCCGACGTGAGAGGACAACTGATGGCCAAACGGTCTTTAGTTATTTCAGCTTCCGGGGCTCACAATCTACTCATGATTGGTCCACCTGGGAGTGGGAAAACGATGCTTGCAAAGCGTTTCCCAACTATTCTGCCCCCACTTAACAACGCCGAATCTATCGAAACTAGCCAGGTTTACAGCGCAATAGGTCGCCTTCATCCGGACCAACCGTTGTTATTCAAACGGCCTTATCGGGCGCCTCACCATACTATCAGTCAAGCTGGGCTTGTTGGCGGTGGAACAACACCTTTACCCGGTGAAATATCAATGGCTCACCATGGCGTGCTATTTCTCGACGAGCTTCCTGAATTCAACCGGGCAACACTGGAAGTATTGCGTCAACCATTAGAAGACAAGTGTGTGACGATTGCCCGTGCCCGCGGAGCCGCCACCTTCCCTGCCGACTTCATGCTTTTGGCAGCGATGAATCCGTGTCCTTGCGGATTCAAAAATGATTCGCGACGCACCTGTCAATGCTTACAGTCATACGTAGATAGATATGTCTCGAGAATCAGTGGGCCTATGCTCGATCGCATTGACCTACAGATCGAAGTCCCTGCCGTTCCTATTGAGCAGCTCAGCGGCAAGCAAATTGCCATGAACAGCGCGGAAATGAGAGCGAAGGTCGTTCTCGCCCGCAAAGCCCAGCACGATCGTTTTCAAAATACGCACACTCATTACAATGCACAAATGACCGCTCCGCAGGTTCGGAAATTCTGTATCGCTACCAGAGATTCACGGCGAGCACTTCAACAGGCTGTCGATGCGATGGGATTTTCAGCGCGCGCCCACGATAAAATACTCCGCGTTGCTCGTACGATCGCAGATCTTTCCGGCAGCGAAAAAATCGAGGAAGAACATATTCACGAAGCGGTAAACTACCGACTGCTAGATCGTCAATATTGGTCGAGATGAGGCGTAGGCGATATTGGTGGTCTGAACGATCTTTCACGTGGCCTCAACCACAGTTAATCCCGAAACGTACTCTACGCCCGGCTTTCTCACCTTTGTACCCTGCCTACCGTGCCTCTCTTCTAGCAATCGTTTAACAATCGTTGTCCACAACCGCCGTTATTTTCGTTTGATTGGCCATGGCTGTACACCAACACGATTAGCCCAGGCTTGCCACTTCCCAATAAGTTGCTGCTTCTTCTCCGGCATCTTATCCGATAAATCATGAAGTTCCGTACGGTCTTCCTGCATATCGTACAGCTCCCACTTCACCGGTTGGTCACGCCGATAGGCCGAGACAATCTTGTAACGCCCATCGCGAAGTGCCAGATTGCCATGATGTTCAAAGCCTAACGCCGCTGCACGACTCAAGCTTGCTCCGGACAGCGCCGGCAGCAGGCTGATCCCCTCCATCGGTTGAATCGTTTGGCCATCATGATAAGTGGTAGGATACTGAGCTTCGGCAGCCGTCACAAATGTGGGCATCAAATCAATGAGGTGGGACGGGTCATGAACCAGCTTGCCTTTCATTCTCTTTTCCATTCCTTGAGGCCAATGCACAATAAAAGGAGTGCTGATTCCACCTTCATAGCCGTCATGTTTGTAGCCTCGAAATGGAGTGTTTGAAGTATTTGCCCACCCCAAACCGTAAGCAACAAAAGTATCCTCACCGCCAGGCATTGTTTGGGGACCGGTACGAACCCATTCACCTCCACGCGTTTGCATCGGTGGCCAGATTTTCGTCTGAAAATCATTGGGCCCCAACGGTTTAAAATCGAAGTTCGCTTTCTTATCAGAATTATCTGCACGGCCGTAATACTCCGCACACCCACCGTTGTCCTGTAGATAGATAAAGATCGTATTGTCTAAGGCATGATTCTGCTTCAGCTCGGTAACGATTTTTCCAATCCCCTGATCCATGCGGTCCACCATCGCCGCATAAACTTCCATGCAGCGGATATCCCATTGCTTGTGAGCGAACTTTTCCCAATCCATTGCCCCGGAACTCATTTCCCAGTGATCTTCAATAACACCTAGTTTCCTGGCTTTTGCATATCGTTTTTCACGAATCGGGGTATAGCCATCATCGTAAGTCCCTTCATATTTCTTCATATCTTTTTCGAACGCGTGCATTGGCCAGTGGGCGCTTGTATAAGACACGTAAAGAAAAAACGGTTGGTCCTCTTCCGATTCAAAATGGTCCGCGATATACGTCACTGCGTTATCGCTGATCGCATCGGTGTAATAATACGTCTTTGGCTGGTACTCTTTGTCATTAACCGGAGTAACAAAGGTGTTATCCCGGCAAAGCGTTGCTGGATCCCAGAAGCTTCCAGCCCCGATTATCGTCCCATAAAACCTGTCAAACCCACGTTGCAACGGCCAGTTATGCTTTGGCCCCTCAGGTCTGACGTGCTTCGTTACATGCCATTTACCTGACATGTAAGTGCTATATCCAGAATGTCCCAGCACTTCAGCCAGCGTTACACACTTTTCATTCAAGTCGCCTCGATAAGCGTCATATCCCTGATCACCCGTCATGAGACCAATGCCAGCCTGATGCGAATAGAGACCTGTCAAAAGCGCGGCACGTGTCGGACAACAGCGAGACGTGTTGTAAAACTGAGTAAATCGCACTCCGTTGGAAGCCAACTTATCCAACTGCGGAGTGTTAATCTCACTTCCATAACAACCGATATCGGTATACCCCATATCATCTGCCATGACGAGAACAATATTTGGCCGTGCCGCCTGTAGCTGGCTACAGGCAGACACACACCCGAGGACTATTACCGTAAGACTTAACCGACTCCAAAACCTCATGATCTACCTCTTTGTTCCGTAAATAGGAAAGCCGCTAAAGCGGTGGCCAGTAACACTTACTAGACGTATGTATCAAAGATATCGACAGAAGCCCAATTATCTTTATTTTCAGCAATGAAGGCCAAGTGCCGTTCATGTGTTTGATACTGGTCATGAGCTGCTTTACTTTCGAATACAACGTGCAAGCCAACATCATAGCTCTGGTTATTCACTTCACGAGCAAATTCAGGTCCACGAGTCCCGGCACTGTAATAGACCGTACCGTCATGGCCGGTCAGATAGTTATCGCAAGCATTAATTAACTTTTGCACTGCTTCTTCACTTGCATCGGTGAGCGTAAAAAACACCATGTGAGCAACTTGTTTGTCAGACATTGAGAATCCTTCTTATTCTTCTTAAATTAGGACGGGCATCTCCCGTCATCCTAGCGGTCTTACTTTTTAGATTTTAACGGAAATCCTGCCGTGCTGTTGGTTTCAATCGGTTTACCAAACGCTCGCTGAAATCGAATATAAACCTCCGTTTTAGCAAGTTCTTTAATTAACGCCACTCCCTTCCGAGGCCCTAAAACCGAAACGGCGCTAGCCAGGGCATCTGAACGAAGGCCACTAACTGCTAACACACTAACACTGCTTCGTCCTTTGACCGGTATCCCAGTCCGTGGGTCAACGAGATGAGAATAACGCTGACCTTTGTACTCAAGATGCTGATAAGCGTCACCGCTAGTAGCCAGCGCCAGATTAGCTAAGGGCTCGAGAAAAGCGGGCTCTTCCCCAGGCGGGAAACTAGCAATAGCTGCGGGCCACCCTTGCTTACCCGGCGGAGCATCACCAAACAGTACATCGCCACTGGCATTAATCACAGCGGACCCCAGATCTATGTCCCGGAGAACTTGAAGTGCTTCATCCGCCGCAAAACCTTTTCCAATCGCTCCAAGATCAATAAGAACTCCCGGCTTCAAAATTTCAACCATTTGTTCCTTGGCGTCGAACCTTAACAGATCTCCACCGACAAATTCCATCTCTTCCTTAATTCTGGAACGACTGGGAAACTCCTTTTGGCGTCTTGCTCGCCGCCATAACCGCGTGATTCTGCCAACCGTGACATCAAACGCTCCGCCAGAGACCTGCCAGTAAAACATCGACTCTCGCAGCACAAACCATAAATCATCACTGACTCTCACCGGACCTTCCGCCTGACAAAGCAGGGTAATTTCACTGTCTGCCTGATAGTTACTCAGACAGGATTCGATCTCCGTGATTCGGGAAAAAGCCTTATCAATTGCTTCCCTAGCAATTGTTTCCGAAGGGGCATATAGAGAAATACTGAACTCCACTCCCATTAACTCTGCTGCTTCCGAATACAACCGCAATGTTCCGGAACCACCATCCTGCTGAGCATGTGCAGTAAAAGCTGAGAGCAACACCCCAACTACCATCAGTGGTGTGCCAACCGTTTTTACAGGGTATTCGCTTAATTTTCCCATCTGTCCATCTGTTCCCGACAAGCTTAGAGGAGACAATTCTTCCTCATTGTACTTAGATGATTTAGCAAGTATGCTAGACAGATAGTTTTTCCTAAGAATTACCGAGGAAACTGAAGGTTGCCCTCGGAATAACAGCCATATTACGTTCTTCGATTTGAAGCGGAGCATATAAATGAGTAACGATTCGAAATCATCCACCAATACCCGTCGTGACTTCATCAAGAAGTCAACAATTCTAGTAGCCGGTAGTACGGTCGCCGGAAACCTGCAAATTGCCCGTGCAGCCCACGCCTATGGCGATGAAGTCATCAAAATCGGTCTTGTTGGCTGTGGTGGTCGAGGTACTGGAGCAGCCGTTCAGGCCATGAATACCAACGGCGACGTCCATTTGGTTGCAATGGCAGATGTCTTTGAAGATCGCCTGCAGGCATCTTTCCGAGCCATCAAAAGTAAGCATGGTGATAAAGTAAAAGTTACACCTGACACGATGTTCGTTGGTCTGGACGCCTACAAACAGGTCATGGAGTCTGATGCTGATCTCATCATTCTGGCAACCCCTCCTGGCTTCCGCCCACTACACTTCGAAGCGGGTGTCAATGCCGGAAAACACGTCTTCATGGAGAAACCTGTGGCAACAGACGCTCCTGGTGTACGCCGCGTCCTTGATGCAAACAAAATTGCAAAAGAGAAGAACCTCTGTGTTCAAGTCGGCTTACAGCGTCGTCACGAAGAAGCTTATATCGAAACCATGAAACACCTTCACGACGGTGCTATCGGTGACATCGTACTAAGCCGCGCCTATTGGAATAGTGGTGGTGTTTGGGTTCGTCCTCGCCAAGACGACCAGTCCGAACTCGAGTATCAGATGCGAAACTGGTACTATTTCAACTGGCTCTGCGGCGACCACATTAACGAACAGCACATTCATAACATTGACGTCATCAACTGGTTAGCAGATGATTTCCCAGTATCTGCCCAAGGGCAGGGGGGCCGTGAAGTCCGTGACGGAAAAGATCATGGTGAAATTTTCGACCACCATCTGATTGAATTCACTTATGCCAGCGGCATGAAAATGTTCAGCCAATGCCGTCATATTCAGGGCTGCTGGAATAGTGTCTCCGAGCATGCACACGGCACAACCGGTACTTGCGATATCGCTGCTGGTAAAATCTGGGATGCCAGTGGCAAAGAACTGTTTAATGCGCGTGGTCTGGGTCGCGGTGGCCACCAACAAGAACACCACGATATGTTTGCTGACTTGCGTGCTGGAAAACGCCCTAACGAAGCGGAATATGGCGCCAAGAGTACAATGACAGCCATTCTTGGACGGATGGCAACCTACTCTGGAAAAATGATCCAATGGGATGATGCAATCAACTCAGATCTATCCTTATGTGACGTCGACTCACTGTCATCATTAGATGATGATGCTCCCATGACTCCGGATGAAGATGGAAACTACAACGTCGCCGTTCCCGGAAACAAAGACACTGTAGTACTCTAATTTTCTAACACAATGACGAAGGGGGCTACGAACATGTAGCCCCCTATTTTTTTAGCCTGCATTGCCCCCAGCAAAATGAATCGAAATTTCAAGTATCTAATACTGGCAGCATTCCTATTCTCCGTCGGTTGCCAACAGGACACGCCGAAGGAATCTCAGCAAAACGGCTCTAAACCTCCAGCGAACCCGCCACCGGTTGCAGATAGCACTGACGGCCAAGCCCTAACCCATGACGAACCGGCATTCCGTGAGTTCACGTTTGTATACGGTGGAGCCATTTCAGAACTCAAGCCAGACGCCGAAGTTTCGATCTGGCTACCTATCGCAGAAGACACTCATGAACAGGAAGTCCTTGATCGGGAAATCAACGTGCCTGGCGAATACGTTATTGGTGAGGAGGCGAAGTTTGGCAACACGATCCTGCACTTCAAAGCGACCGCCAATGACGGTGGCGAAGTCCCTTTTGAGGTCACCTACATTATTTACCGAAAAGAAGCCTTGCAGGATCAGGGGGAAGCGTTAAGCGAGGGAGAAACCGAGTTATTCCGACAAGCAACCTCCTTTGTCCCAGTTGACAAAAAGCTCTCTGAGGATGTACTGGGAGATACCAACCTTGCTGATGACCCATTAACCGCCGGGCGTCAAATTTACGATGCTATCAACGAACGAATGCAATACGACAAACCAGAAGGCAAAGCCTGGGGGCGTGGTGACAGTGTTTGGGCGTGCGGCAATGGCTTCGGGAACTGCACTGATTTCCATAGTCTCTTCATCTCCGTTTGCCGCGAACAAGACATCGCCGCCCGTTTCGAAATCGGCTTTCCTATTCCTTCAAAAACGGGAGCGGGGGAGGTTGGTGGATACCATTGCTGGGCAAAGTTTGCCGCCGACAACAAGTGGATGCCGGTAGACATTTCAGAAGCTGATAAAGACCCAACACTCACCGATTACTACTACGGCAATCTAACAGCAAATCGCGTGACATTTACAACAGGTCGTGACTTAACACTAACTCCCGAACAACAGGCTGGCCCCGTCAACTTCCTCGTTTACCCCTATGCGGAAGTGGAAGGCGAAGCTCACACCACCTTCCGTAAAGGATTTCGATACGAGGATGTTCAGTAGCGAATATTTAGAGCGAGAAACAAAATGGTGACAGACAAGCAACAGAATTTTGAACCGTTAGACGTCATCGCCGTGGGGGCGCATCCCGACGACGTTGAAATCGCTTGTGGCGGCACTCTCGCACGGCTCGTTCAACTGGGCTATAAAGTTGGCATCATCGATCTAACCGACGGAGAGCCTACACCGTTAAGCCCCGGCCCTGAAGTCCGCCTTGAAGAAGCTCGCCGAGCTGCTGAAGTACTAGGAATTACCAAACGGATTACTTTAGACATGCCAAATCGGGCATTGTTTGATTGCTTTGAACATCGAGTGACGCTTGCGAAGGAATTTCGCAAGTACCGCCCCAGCATTGTTATCGGATTTGGCGATAAAACACCAATGGCTTCACCAGACCATTTCCAGGCCATGCAGATTACAGATGCAGCGGTTTTCTATTCCAGACTTTGTAAGTGGCCGGAACACTTCGGCGACCTACCACGGCACATCATCTCCAAACAACTCTATTTCCGTCTGGCATTTGAGCCAATGCATCACACCGCTCCGAGCGGTCATATCACGATGGATATCAGCGAAACGCTGGAAATGAAGCTGGAGTCCATTCGCTGTTATGAAACTCAGTTTCCAGCCGAAAAAGCATACGTCTACGACAGAGTCAAATCATTCGCCATGCAGTGCGGAGCAGAAGCAGGATATCAAGCCGGGGAGATTTTCTACCCCACTCGTTCATTGGGCACAGCAGATATCGTCAAAACATTACAAGGCTAAAGACTCGGGCAGTTAGTCTGCTATTGCCATCACCCACAGGTGTTCACTATTCTCTGAACATTAATTTGTGCGCGTATACGTAAGTATGAATGGCGTCTGTATTACGAAGCTACCGCAACCCCCAATCTATGACATGACAAATCTATTTTTACTCGCAGTAGAAACCACCGAGGCACCTGCAGAATCGATTAATCTCTTTGAAATGGAGTGGCCCGATATTGTTCAGGCTGCCGGATTTAGTCTGCTTACCTTTTTCTGTTTCTATCTGACCGCTAAGATTCTGCAAAAGATTGCAGAACGAGTTGGACGTTCGCAGCACATTGACGAGGATCTCGCGATCTTCCTCGGACGAGTCGTCAAAACCAGCGTGATGGTACTGGGACTGGTAACCGCTTTATCTGCACTTGGTGTTGATGTGTCTGCATTGGTAGCCGGCCTGGGACTTACAGGATTTGCTTTAGGGTTCGCACTGAAAGACGTCATCTCCAACGTTTTGGCTGGAATCTTAATCCTGATCTATAAACCGTTTGAAAAAACCGATTACATCAAGGTCAAAACGTACGAAGGAACCGTCATAAGCACCGATCTGCGATATACAGTTTTGATAGCCGCTGATGAAACCAAACTCTTTGTGCCCAATTCACTGCTTTTTGTTGACGCCATTTCTGTTGCTAAAGAACCTCCGACCGCGGTAGAGGACTAACGCTGAATAACGCCATCGGTTTTCACACGACATTCATCAACAAACAAGAAGAGCCCTGGTTGGGATCAATCCGCAACCAGGGCTCTTAATTTCATCAGAATTGACTCACTAGCAGAAGTGAGCACCCTTGGTTGGTGTGTAAACAGCATACAGTGACGAACTGCCACACATAAACAAGCGATTTCTCTTCGTACCGCCAAAGCAAACATTGGCGCAGATTTCCGGTAGTAGAATCTGCCCGATACGAGTACCTTCCGGGTTAAAAACGTGGACGCCATCGTAGCCGTCGCCGACCCAACCCGCACTTGCCCAGATATTCCCATCCTCGTCACAACGGATGCCGTCGGCGAAACCACCCTTTTCTTCGACATTGCCATCCTCGTCCGTCATTTCCATCATCATCGAAGCATACTCTTCACCATGTTTCAGATCAGTCTCTTCAACTACATCCCAGACTTTGATGTTACGAGGAGCATCGTCATAATGACTCGCACCGGTGTCAGCAACATATAGTTTCTTATAGTCGGGTGAGAAGCAAAGGCCGTTTGGCTTGTAGATCTCGTCAGTCAACTTAATCAACTTGCCTGTCTTCACTTCGAAACGATAAATCGATTCTTTCTGATAGGGCTGAGGCCAGTTATCCGTTTTCTTTGCTTTACGACCTTCGTAATCCATCAAGCCGCCATAACCAGGGTCTGTAAAGAAAATATCACCCGTAGCCGGGTGTACCACAGCATCGTTTGGAGCATTGAGCGATTTACCACCGTAACTGTTAGCCAACTCTGTGCGAGTACCGTCATATTCATAACGAGCCAAGGTGCGAGTCAGATGTTCACATGAGATTTGGCGACCCTGCAGATCAAAAGTGTTTCCGTTGCTGTTATTAGCAGGATTACGAAAAGTCGATACATGGCCATCTTCCTCCATCCAGCGCAATTGAGTGTTATTGGGAATATCACTCCAAACCAGGTAACGACCAACACCATTCCACGCACATCCTTCAGCCCAAATCATCTCCGGGTCGTGGTAAAGACGCATGATCGCAGCGTTACCCTGTTTGTAACTGGAAAACTCATCCTCGATCACAACAATATCCGGATCAGGATATCGAACCGGCTGTGTTCCCGGCCCATAGTCACGAGCGAATAGCGGTTTGTTACTAGCAAAGGAGGATACAGCAGCTGTGGCCGTAGCGGCCAGCATGAAATTACGCCGGCTTAGTCCCGATCTCTTTTCTTTCATCTTATTATGAACCCATATTAAAATTGCGTGGAATCGTCTCCGGAATGTACTGCCGACTGACTGGGAGAGATAAGACTCGCGTCCTCCGTCAACCGGAAAGTTACTTCGTTATATCACAATTCAATTGCAATATGTTACAACGGATTTGATGGATGACCACCTTTTCAAACCACTTGCTTACAGGCCTCAATTACCATGACGAATGATCGTATCGCAACCGTTGCCCCTATAGAAGAAGATCAGGCTTCACCTCGCATTGCCGCTGTCTACGAAGACATTAAAGCAACAAAACAGATCGACTTCATCCCAAATTTCTGGAAGGTAATTGCGGTTAACCCAGACCTGCTAGAGCAGGTCTGGGGGCAATTGAAAACACTAATGCATCCGGAAGCGGTAGGGCGTGAATCAACTCTCACGCCAGCGATTCGAGAAATGATCGCCGTGGCAGTCTCCGCCACTAACGGATGCAGCTATTGCGTGAATTCCCACACTGCCATTTTGAAAAAACATGGTGTCGACGATAAAACCCTTGGCGAAGTACTGGCAATTGCTGGCTTGTTTAATCAAACCAACTCCCTCGCCGATGGCTTTCAAGTCACCTCAGATGTACTACCCCGACTCCACTAAGCCCCTCATGGGGATTTAATGCTAACGCGGCCTGTTTGTTATCGAGCCAGAAAGGCTGCCGCTACCGGGGTTGGGCAGGGGACTTCCTCCCCTGTTGGTTCTAACGCTCCGGACTCGGGGTCAATTTTGAATACCACAATCGTGCTGCTCGCTTGATTCAAGGCCAGTAAGAAGTCCCCTGTTGGCACCACACCAAAACTCCGGGGGGTACTGCCGCCGGTACCCTGATTCTCGACATAGGTAAGCTTGCCGGACTGAGGGTGAATCGTATAAACCACGATCGTATTATGCCCCCGGTTGGAACCATAAAGAAACTTACCGTTGGGGTGAACATACATCTCTGCTGTTGACTGACCTTCCTGCTGCTTTTGCTCCGGCGGTAAAGTCGACACGGTCTGCAAGAGTTCAAGTGTGCCGGCACGACCATTGAATCGATAAGCGTTGGCTGTCATATTCAATTCGTTAATGCCGAATCCAAACTTCCCATTCGGGTGAAAACTGAAATGACGCGGGCCGGCTCCCGGAGTCGTGGATACTGCTGAATGAGCAGTGAGTTCCCCCTTACGGGCATTCATTTTATAAACGAGTACTTTATCGAGTCCAAGATCACTTACTGCGACGTACTTATTAAACGGGTCAACGTCGATCGAATGTCCATGAGGAGCTTCCTGGCGTGGATGAACACTTCTTCCTTCGTGTTGTATGAAAGTCGAAGCCGGACTTAACTCGCCTGCTTTACCGATCTTGTAAGCAGCAATACTGCCACCAGTGTAATTGGCAACACCAACTGTTTTGCCGGATTGATCAATCGTCAGGTGGCATGGATGAGCACCGTGCGTACACTGCGAGTTAATTTCGGTTAGAGCACCTGTCTTGGGATTGATAGAAAATGAAGTAATACCTCCACCTTGCTCGCCATTAAACTCCGCATCTTCATTGACAGCATAGAGGTACTGACCGCTTGGATGGACGGCTACGAACGACGGGTTTGACGTTTTTGTAGGCTTGTTTACTGCCGTCAGTTTGCCAGATCTCCGATCAAATCGAAACGTATAGATACCTTCACTCTCAGGACCCGTGTACGTACCGACATAAACGAGGAAGGAATCAGGTTCGGCGTGACCTTCATGAGCATTGGTTACACGAACCGAGGTCGTAAAAAGGGAGGCCGGGATCGCAAACAAACAAATCATAGCAATTGAACGAGCAAACATTAAGCATCTCCAGCAGTTTCAAACAGAGGTCATATCAGCCAGCCAGCAGTTCGACTGGACGCGGTGATTCATATTACCACAAAAAAACCTCCGCGTATGACAACCGAAGGGCATACGCGGAGGTTATAAAAAAATGGTTAGCAGCTAACCTTAGTCATCCCAGGACAGAGCCGAACCACTTTGGTACTCCGTTACTCGAGTTTCAAAGAAATTCTTTTCTTTGGCCAGGTCCATCGTTTCACTCATCCAAGGGAACGGGTTAGAACTACCGTACTGAGCGGGCAGGCCAATACGCTCCAGACGACGGTCTGCGACATACTGCACGTATTCTTGAAACAGGTCGCCATTAAGTCCCATCACTCCGTTTGGCAGGCAGTCTTTCGCATAATCAATTTCCAACTCAACCGCTTTGCGGATTCTGGCGATCATATCCTGCTGGAACTGGTCTGTCCACAACTCAGGATTTTCTGCTTTGATGCCGTTAATCAGATCCAAACCAAAGTTTAGATGAATCGTCTCATCTCGCAAAATATACTGGAACTGCTCACCAATACCTGTCATCAGATTACGACGATGAAATGAAAGCACCATCACAAAACCTGAATAGAAAAAGATCCCTTCCATAATCAGGTAAAAACCAATTAGGTTTTTCAAGAGTGCCTGACAGCCTTCAAAAGAATTGGTAGAAAAATCTGGATCAAGCACTTCAGCGGTCAATTCCATTTCGAACTCATCCTTCGCAGCGATGGATGGAATTTCCCGATACATATTGAAAACTTCACCTTCATCCAGCCCCAGACTTTCTACTACATACAGGAACGTATGAGAATGGATCGCTTCTTCAAATGCCTGCCGAAGCAGGTACTGCCGACACTCGGCATTTGTTACATGCCGAAAAATCGCCAACACCAGATTGTTACCAACCAGACTTTCGGCTGTCGCGAAGAAACCAAGATTTCGCATAATGACCAGACGTTCATCGTCAGTCAGTTTATCTGACTTCCAGATTTCAATATCCTTGGTCATAGGAACTTCCGTTGGCATCCAGTGGTTTGCACAACCATTGTTGTAATGTTCCCATGCCCAGTGATACTTCAAAGGCATCAACTGATTAACGTCAACCTGATTGCAGTTAATCAGAAGTTTATCCCGAGCATCAATACGCCCGGTGTTGGAATCGAGTAATTTACTTACTGGAGATGACATTTCACGCTCCTTCTATCTCTTTTGTTATTTATTATCTATTGATTGACTTACTCTGAGACGAGGAATGACTTTGGAGCAAATCCCAAGCCTCTTCCCGTACCAGGCGGTTTTACTGACAAGCTTCGCAGTCATCGTCCAGGCTACAAGCACTGGTCACTGCCGTAGCTGGCATTTCGGTTGCCGCAGTTTCACGGTTTAGTTCAATATCGGAAGAAGCACTTTGGCTCTTCATCCAACGAGGCTGCACGCCAAACTTATTGATATCCACCGTGGATTTCTCAACCTGAGTAGCTGCAAGTGTTCGCAGGTAGTAGGTCGTTTTAAGACCTTTTTCCCAGGCTGACATATACATATTCTGCAGCTTCTTGCCGCTTGGTTCAGCAAGGTACAGATTGAGTGACTGCCCCATATCGATCCATTTCTGACGGCGGGCCGCACACTTGATAATCCATTCCGGGTCGACTTCAAAGGAGGTGTGATAACGAGCTTTCAGATCAGCTGGCACTCGTTCAATCTCCTGCACTGAACCATCGTAGTACTTCAGGGCTTCAACCATGTCGCTATCCCACAAACCACGACCTTTTAGTTCTTCGACCAAATCGGTAGTCACCTGAGTGAATTCACCGGAAAGGTTACTCTTCACGTAGAGGTGCTTGTAAACCGGCTCAATCGACTGGCAAACTCCAACAATAGTGGAAATAGTCGCTGTCGGTGCGATGGCCATTACGTTACTGTTACGCATTCCGTTTTCAGTGATTTTCTTACGGAGTGAATCCCAGTCAAGAGTAACACTACGATCAACATCAATGTGGATACCACGTTGTTCTTCAAGCAACTCCAACGAATCAATCGGCAGTATGCCACGATCCCATTTAGAGCCTACGTAACTAGAATAAGTTCCACGTTCACCAGCGAGATCCGATGACGCTTGAATCGCATAATATGAAATCGCTTCCATACTACGGTCTGAAAACTCAACAGCAGCATCGCTGGCATAACCGATCCCAAGCTTAAACAAGGCATCCTGGAACCCCATCACACCCAGTCCGACCGGGCGGTGACGACGATTTGAACTTTCTGCTTCGGCTGTTGGGTAGTAATTAATGTCAATGACGTTATCAAGCATTCGCATGGCAACTGTCACTGTCTCTCCCAGTTTCTCTATATCCAGTTTGCCATCTTTGGTGTGGTTCGCCAAGTTGACACTTCCGAGGTTACAAACCGCCGTTTCTTCAGGAGATGTGTTCAACAGAATCTCTGTACAGAGATTACTACTGTGAACAACACCTGAGTGATCCTGAGGAGACCGAATATTGGAGGGGTCTTTCCAGGTAATCCAGGGATGACCTGTCTCGAACAGGCGGGTGAGCATTTTCCGCCATAGCCCTACCGAATCAACCTTGCGAGCCATCCGCAATTCACCAGCTTCCGCTTTACGTTCGTATTCTTCGTAACGCTCTTCAAACTGTTTTCCGTACAGATCGTGAAGATCTGGCACTTCATCAGGGCTGAACAATGTCCACTCTGCTTTGTCGCGAACACGTTTCATGAACAGGTCAGGAATCCAGTTGGCGGTATGCATATCATGAGTACGACGACGCTCATCACCCGTGTTACGACGCAGGTCCAGAAACTCCTCAACGTCGAGGTGCCACGTTTCCAGGTAAGAACAAACAGCACCTTTTCGCTTACCACCCTGATTCACAGCCACTGCAGTGTCATTAACAACTTTCAGGAAGGGAATCACCCCCTGACTCTGACCATTGGTCCCTTTAATATGGGAGTTGGTAGCACGAACATTGGTCCAGTCGTTACCAAGACCACCTGCCCATTTAGAAAGCATGGCATTATCCGACACACACTTGAAAATATGACTCAGGTCGTCACTTACCGTCGACAGGTAACAACTACTCAATTGAGGGTGGTTTGTTGCTGAGTTAAACAGAGTCGGGGTCGCTGAGGTGAAGCGGAACTCCGAAAGAATATTGTAGAACTGAATAGCCCGCTCTTCTTTCTGCTCACCTTCACGAATAGCCAATCCCATGGCGACTCGCATCCAGAAATACTGAGGGGTCTCAATACGACGCCCTTCTATATGTAGTAGATAACGATCAAAGATTGCCTGCAAACCAAGATACTTAAATTTATGATCTCGCTCTGGCTTTAAGGCAGCCGCAATTGCCGACAAATCATATTCACGCAGTACAGGATCCAGACGACTGGCGTTAATACCATCGATAATGTAGTGCTCAAACTGATCGCGATAGGTACCTTCCACCTTATCGAATTCGGGAGCACTTCCCAAAGCGTCGTTATAGATAACCATCAGCATCAAACGGGAGGAAACAGTATCAAAGGCTGGATCACGCTCAATGCGTGAGCGTGATGCCAGAATCATCGAACGATAAATTTCTGTTGACGAAATCCCATCAAACACCTGACGCATGACTTCTTCCAGCAAGTCATCAGCATTACAGATTTCCTCAAGCCCCTGGCACGCCATCACCAAACGACGGCGAACACGATTTTCATCAAAGGGAATCCGGGAACCATCCTCCATAGTAATCTGAAGCCGTACAGACTCTTCTGCTTCAACTTCACTCTCCGGGGCACGCAATGCACGCACTTTAGCATGTTCGCTACGATAAACGATGTAACTTCGAGCAACACGATAGTGGCCGCGTCGCATCAGTTCCATTTCAACAAGGTCTTGAACCTTCTCTACCCCAATTCCATCACCGGCGGTCGCCAGTGGACCCATTTCCGAAATGATACTTTCGGCCATGCGAGCGATTTCTTCAAGTGTTGCCTCTTCCAACGGCTGGGTTTCAGCCAGATTGAGTTCAGCGCGAAATGCATTACTGATCGCGCGGGCAATTAGCGAACCTTCAAAGGGCACAACCCGTCCGTCTCGTTTGCGGACATTCCATTCAGCCTGTGTACCTACCATACAGTCACTCCTTCGTAGCGTTGATTTCCTATCACTGTCATTACCCTTCACGGCTACCCTTTTTAAGTAGCCCCTGATCCGGGTAAAAGGAAGGACCTGCCTTCCAACTATGACAAACCGATCTTCTTCATCGATTCGACCTCCACTGCGCCGTCCTTCCATGAGCGTAGTCGCTACAGTCAAACCAGTCTTTGCTGGGCTGACTATTACAACTCGCCAACATAGTACCTGAGAAACCAATTTGCAGCTCCCGAGTCCAACTCGAAACCACTAGCTCTCACGCCTTTACGGGCAGTTCTTCTTTTCTGATTGCAGAGTAGTAATCAACAAATAGCTTGTCGTAAGATTTTAACGACAGAATAAGAATGACCTGATTCGCTTACTTACGAGTCAGGTACATCCATTCACCAATTGCTCGAAAAACTCCTGCTTAGAAAAGGCGGGCTGCAACTTACTTGTATTCACCCAATATGTATCACACTGATAAGCTACGGACTAAACTCTCCCGCAGACGGCGGGGCACTTACACAGAAACGACCTTTTTCAATCCTTGGTCTCGAGCAATCCTTTGCGATCGACTCATATCCATGAGCACAATCTCTATTGTTCGATCAATCCATGACTGAAAGCTCATTCCTTGAAGCTTTCTAATCCTTCGCATCTGGCTTGTCCCATCAGCCTTCTTAGCTAACTAAACATTTCCTCGTCGCCCAAACCTGAGCAAACGACCAGCGTGCCGAAACAATATATCGCAGGCAACAACAATGTCAACACAATATATTGTAGTTTCACCGATACTTCGCTCCAATTTTTTGAACCGCCAAAAAAAGCGGCGGAAACCCTGAAGCAGAGCCAGAAAAACCTGCTAGCAAACCCCACCTTTAGCGGGAGCACTAGCACTTTAGCCGGCAGTGAGTCACAAAGTCACCCTCGACCTGTTGTGATTATCGCCACCTCAAACCACAAGATGTAGTATTTGGCGCAATTTCCCTGAAAAACACAATAGCAATCGGGGAAAACATTTTAATGTGCTAGCGTTTGGCGGGCTTTTCTTTCAATCGGGTGTTGGATTGGCCTGATATCACGCGATGAAACGCGTAGGAAGATGCAAACAGTATGAACAAAAGGCCTGTAAAACGCCGAACCTCTATATACTGGATATGTACTATCAATAGAGAACGCATGCGCTGTGACAACCGCACGACTCTCTCTTTCACCCAAAGCTAATTATCCCAAAAGAAAGCATGGCATCAGCTGATCATAAGCAGGACCGACTACCATTTTCAATCGGAGAAGCCCGAAAGATTGTTGGCGGTGACCTCTTCAAACACAAGGCATTGATTTATTGGACGGACTTTCTACTTTGCTGGTTCGTCGGGTTCTATGCTTATGCGCATGCGAGAACCTATGCTGCGAAGATTTATCTTGCTGACTTCGAGCAAAACTGGCAGATGGACGGGGTCACAATCCCCGAATCTTCCACCATGCTCTGGACATCCTATGTCGTTACAACGATTCTATCCTGTGTGCTTTATTATCGTATCGCAATGTTTATTCACGAAATTGTGCACATGCGGGGCCGCAATTTGATTGTTTTCCGAACTGTCTGGCACATTCTATGTGGTATTCCGTTCCTGATACCTTCCTTTGTGTATCACACTCACCTGGATCACCACCGCAGTAAGCATTATGGTACCGAACGAGATGGCGAGTACTTGCCCCTTGGGCAACGCCCCCCATGGCAAATTGTAGCATTCCTATTGCACCCGCTTATCGTGCCACCGCTGGTCTTTATTCGCTTTCTTTTCTTGACGCCAATCGCCTGGAGCATCCCCAACTTTCGCTTGTTCATCCACCAACGCTGCTCATCAATGATCATTGACCCGTTCTATATCCGACCATCCGAACCTGAGGCCGCTCAGCGACGTATGTACATTCAGGAATTCTTCTGCTTCCTGTGGCTACTTACTCTTGTCGGCGTTGTTTTTTTCACGCGTAACACACTGCCGTGGCCATTTTTCATTCAGTCTTACACCACAGCAGTAATACTGCTAACCCTCAACGCACTGCGGACATTGGGGGCTCACCGCTGGAGCAATGACAAAGGGCAAATATCCTTTGAAGAGCAACTGCTGGATTCAGTAAACTATCCTGACAGCAAATTTATCGGAGAATTATGGGCGCCTGTCGGGCTTCGTTATCACGCTTTGCACCATCTCTTTCCAGCCATTCCGTATCACAA
>Ga0115011_10000519_pt1 | contig 31387 bp, 42 predicted proteins | sample TroAtlMetagenome_2_FD_88705 | JGI IMG/M metagenome (GOLD analysis project Ga0115011, IMG submission 88705) | Marine eukaryotic phytoplankton communities from Atlantic Ocean - Tropical Atlantic ANT8 Metagenome | ecosystem: Environmental > Aquatic > Marine > Oceanic | place: Tropical Atlantic...
ACCTTGACCGATTGGGTATACTAAGAATACTGCAGAAGCTGCTGCTACTGGAGCAGAGAATGCTACGAAGATCCAAGGACGCATACCTAAACGGTAGCTTAATTCCCATTCACGACCCATGTAAGATGCAACACCTAATAAGAAGTGTAAAACGATTAATTGGTAAGGACCACCGTTGTATAACCACTCATCAACTGAAGCTGCTTCCCAGATTGGGTAGAAGTGCATACCAATAGCGTTTGAACTAGGGATAACTGCACCTGAGATGATGTTGTTACCGTATAATAAAGAACCTGCTACTGGTTCACGGATACCATCGATATCTACTGGAGGAGCTGCGATAAAAGCAATGATGAAACAAGAAGTAGCTGTTAATAATAAAGGAAACATTAAACAACCAAACCAACCGATGTATAAACGGTTTTCAGTACTTGTAATCCAAGCGCAGAAGCGCTCCCATAATGAAACGCCTTCGCGTCTTTCTAAAGTTGCGATCATAATAAGATTTTTATAATTTAATTTCTTCCCAAGTTTTTCACTTGTTAATTTTAATTATAAAACAAACTGACTTAGGAAACAAAATTTAATTTACTATTTAATTAGTTTTAAAAATTCTAATTCAAAATCAAAGGTTGCTCTTGTTGTATTTCCTCCAATAAAGATTCTTTTTTGATCCTGAACTATCCAAATTTGTGAATAGGTAATATAACTAATTAAAGTACTAATCATCAAAAATAAAAATCCTAAATAAATTAATACAATACCAGGATCAGCTTTAATCTGTAATCCAGTTGAACTTAAAATATCCATTAATACAATTGAATTTTCCGATTTTAAACTTTCATTTAATTCTAAATTTCCAAGAAAAGTTCCCTCTTTATTATAAATTGAACAATATCCTTGTAAATTATCAATTAGAATAGTTAATCCTTGATTTAATTGATTATTGTCCGAAACCCAAGTTAACCAAATTTTTTGTGTATTTTCTGGTAAATTAATAAATGGATATTGGAAAATCGAGAAATCTTTATTTCGGATGCGTAAGCCAATTATATTCCAATCTGTTTGATAATAATCAATGTTATTATATTTCTCTGGAGAATTTACAAAAATTGTTTTTCGTTCAATTTCATTTCCATCATTATTTAAAATCGAAAGATCGGAATAAAATTGATTAATTGTAGTCTGCTTTGTATATGCAATCCAAAAATCATTTATTCTAACTGAAATTTTTGGAATTAAACTTACTTGTCCATTATTCAGAATATTTTGAATATGAAAAGTTTCTGTTTTTGGAACAATCTCTTGCGCTTCAAATCCACCTATTGAACCAATAATTGCACCAATTAAGATAATAATCATGCTAAAATGAACAATAATTGGAGCTATTCGTCCAATTAAACCTTTATAACAATAGACAATATTCTTTTGTTGAAATATTGAGTAATTATTCTCTTTTATTTTAAATAAAAGCTGGGAGAATGATAAATGTTGTAAATTTGTTGAAATATTCAATCGACAAAATTGTTGTGTTGTTCGGAAAAATTGACATCGTCGTGCAACTTTTAAAGAAGGAAACTGTTGTAAGAAAGTGCAAGTTAATAAACTTAACCCAAATAATAATATAAGACTAATAAACCACCATGTCTTATAGACATGGTCTAAGCCAAATCGAATAATAATATCCCACGATAAAAATCCAAAAACTCTATTGGTTAAAGGATAGTTTATTTTATAAGTTTCAATTGATTGATTTTGTTCAATAACAGTTCCAATAACACTTATTATAGCAATCAGTAATAAAATAAAAATAGCAAATCTTAAATCAGCTATTGATTTAAAAATCTTTTGTTTCATATTAATTTTAATTTGTAGAAATTGATTTAGACGAAGCCAGTCGAATCCGACCAGATACTGCCCAATTTTTTAATTTTAAAGTTTGAGTATTATCTAATTGTGATAATGGTATTAATTGGGTTAAAGCTAGACAAATATCTTCTGTTGTAAACTCTCTCTTTTCGTAAAAAGCTTGATACATCGCTTCGATGATACTTTGACGAATTTCTGCACCTGAAAATGCTTCAGAAAGTTGAGCTAGTTTCGAATAATCAAAAGATTCCCAACGACTAGGACGAAACTCTTGAATATGAATTTTAAAAATTTGCTCTCGTTCTTGTTTTTGTGGTAAATCTAAGAAAAAAATTTCATCAAATCGACCTTTTCGAATGATTTCTAATGGTAAAACTTCGACATTATTTGCTGTTGCAACTACAAAAACTGGCTTCGTTTTTTCAGATAACCAACTTATGAATGTTGCTAATACACGATTACTTGTTCCACTATCACCTGTATTATTATTATTACTAAAAGCTTTATCAATTTCATCAATCCATAAAATACAGGGAGAAATTGTCTCTGCAACTTCAATCATTTGACGCAAACGTGATTCAGATTCACCTACAATTCCTCCAAATAATTTCCCAACATCTAATTTTAATAAAGGTAATTGCCATTCGTTAGCGATTGCTTTAGCAGTTAGTGATTTTCCCGTTCCTTGAATCCCAACAAGAAGTAAGCCTCTAGGAGTTGGTAATCCATAATTTAATGCTTGGATGCCAAATGAAGTTTTTCGTTTTTTTAACCAATTTTTTAGCTCATCAACCCCTCCGATTTTTGAAATTGTTTCATCAACTGACCAATATTCTAAAATCTCTGTTTGACTTATAATTTGCTTCTTTTCATTTAATAAAAGTTTTATACTATTCTCATCAATTGTTTTATAAGTCGCAATAATCTTGGATAAAACGCGCCTAATTCGTTCAAGTGATAATCCTTGGCATGCGCTTATTAAACTTTCTAATACTTGTTGATCAATTTCAATATTTAATGATTCAATTAATCGTTTCAATTCATATTTAATTTCACTTTCAATAGGTAATTGAAATTGTAAAATTGTAATTAAATCATATAATTCTTTTGGAATATTTAATTCAGATCCAATAATAATAATTGTTTTTGGCTGAAGCTTCAAAATTCGACTTATATTTTTTAATTTTCTTGAAATTGAAACATCTGTCAAAAAACGATTAAAGTCTTTTAATAAAAATAAAGCAGGAGTTTGAGCTGTTAATCGTTCTACAAGTTCAAGGGCTTGAACTGGATTTCGCTTTGCAAATCCTTCATTGTTTGGATTATTTGTGTATCCATCAATAAAATCCCAACTATAAATACTTCTATTTAAACTTGTTTTGATATATTTACGAATAATGTATTCTACTCTATCTTCTTCAATTGTATTAATGTAAATTATAGGATATCTAGCTTTTAATAAAAGTGTTAATTCATCAGTAAATTTCATAAAATTAATCTATCAAAATTTTATTTCGTAAAATACTATTATATTAATTTTATATAAAAAATTATTTATTATTCGAGTAAATAAAGTTGATTAATTATATATATATACGTATTATTTTATAAGAGTAAGTTATAATAGATAATGAATAAAAAGTAAGAGAGTTTGTATGTCACATTTTACTAATTTAAAAACAAGTTTTAAAAATTTACTGCATTTAGAAAATGCTTTAAAGAATTTAGGTATTGAATATAAAAAATCCAAAAAAATTATTAACAATGATCAGAATATTTCTAAACGATATAATGATAATGTAATAATTTCTCAGTCAAATAATTATGATATTACTTTTGATTGGAATGGAGAAGAATATGAATTGGTTCTAGATGCGAGTTTTTGGATTCAACCTTATCCCGTTGAAAGTTTTATTAATAAACTTTCTCAACAGTATGCAAATGATGTTATTATTACAGAAAGTCAAAAAATTGGATTCCAACCTATCAAATCAAAACAACATACGGATGGTTCAAATACCATTACTTTACAGCGTTGGAATGCCAATACTTCGTATTCATCAATCTAAATAGATGGTTTGCTAATACGAAGAAACGATAATACAAATGTATTAAAACTTAAGTTTTTCTTTGTTCAAATTTTTAGATTGGGAAATATCAAAATTTGGACAAGGAATTTTATTTAAAAAGGGATCATCTACTTTACGACAGTATCGGTGAAAGATAATAATATTTCATAAGCGTTGTCGATGTATTTCGATAGATTATCTTTCATTATTCTTTTGTCCACGTTTTTTACACTTTAATTGATAATAAAAAACTTTATAAATTTTAACATTATTAATATTGAAATTTTCAAAGTTAAGGAAAAAAGTTAAATCTAAAGACAAAAAGTTACTGGATATTTATTCAACTGGGGACGGAGGGACTTGAACCCTCACGCACTATCACTAGGCAACGGATTTTAAGTCCGTCGTGTCTACCAATTCCACCACGTCCCCAAAGAGAGATATAAATATATTATATTTTATTTTAGTAAAGAAAAGCAATGATATTGATGTATATTTAAAGGCGGCACCCAGATTCGAACTGGGGATAGAGGATTTGCAATCCACTGCCTTACCACTTGGCCATACCGCCAAAAATATAGTTGTTTTTAATTACTATTTATAGTATAATTAAAAGTAGTTTATTGTGCAAATATAGAATAAGAGCCAATAAAAATTTTTATAGATTAATCAATTTTTATCTTTTTTTAATGTGAATAGAAAAATTTTTTCATAGTTTAAATCTCATTTTTATTTATTGTATTGTTAAATAAAAATGCTACTAAAAAAGAATGTTTGAGAAGTTTACAGAAGGAGCTATTAAGGTCATAATGTTAGGCCAAGAAGAAGCTCGTCGTATGGGTCATAATTTTGTTGGTACAGAACAACTATTATTAGGCTCAATTGGTCAAAGACATGGAATCGCCGGACGCGCATTAGCCCAGTTAAATATAACATTAAAGAAAACTCGAAAAGAGGTTGAAAAGTATATAGGTCGTGGAAAAGGATATGTTGCTTCTGAAATACCATTTACACCACGTGCAAAACGTGTACTAGAAATGTCGATTCATGAAGGCCAAGATCTTGGAGTAAATTATGTTGGAACAGAGCATATTTTATTATCTATATTAACGGAAGGTGAAGGAATTGCAATTCGAACTTTAGATGTTTTACGGGTTAATATTCCAAAATTACGTCATTTAATTTTAACGTATATTGAAGAACAGCAAGAAGATATTTTAAAACCTCATTTAACAGATCAAGAAAAATGGGCAATTGCTCGTGATAAAAATGGATTAAAAACACCATCGTTAGATGCTTATTCAGAAAATATTACAAAAGAAGTTATTGAAAATAAATTAGATCCAGTTATTGGGCGAGATGAAGAAATTAGTGCCTTAGTTAAAGTTTTAGGTCGTCGTCGAAAAAATAATCCAGTTTTAGTTGGAGAAGCAGGGGTTGGTAAAACTGCATGTGCGGAAGGACTTGCAATATTAATGCAAAGTGTTGATTGTCCTGACTTTTTAAGAGAACATGTTATTCGTTCTTTAGATCTTGGTTCAGTATTAGCTGGAACAAAATATCGAGGTGAATTTGAAGAACGTATGAAACATATTATTGAAGAAGTTAATAATCATGGTAAAACAATTTTAGTAATTGATGAAATTCATACGATAGTTGGAGCAGGTGCTGCTGAAGGTGCAGTTGATGCAGCAAATCTTTTAAAACCATCATTAGCGCGAGGAACACTACGTGTAATTGGGGCTACTACATTAGATGAATATCGACGTTATATTGAAAAGGATCCAGCATTAGAGCGAAGATTTCATTCCGTTATTGTAGAAGAACCAAGTATTGAAACAACTATTGATATTTTAAGAGGATTAAAACCAGAATTCCAACGTCATCATGCATTAGCATATGAAGATTCTTGTCTTGAATTAGCGGCGACACTTTCAAGTCGATTTATTGCCGATCGTAATTTACCAGATAAAGCTATAGATGTTATTGATGAAGCAGGTGCTCGTGTACGCTTACGAAATCAAACTTTACCTGAAGGTTTACAAAAATTACTTTTAGAATTGCATGAAACATTAGGTGATAAACATGATGCTATTGCACAAAATCAATTTAGTTTAGCTAAAGAATTATTGAATCATGAAATCGAAGTTCGAACACATTTACGAATAATGCGATTTGCAATGACAACTAAAAAGGAATTTTCAAAATATTCCGCACCGGGTGGACCTAGAATTGATGGTGTTGTTGACTCAGATGTGACAAAAGTTGTTTCTGCATGGACTGGAATTCCTACAACAAAAATTAATCAATCAGAAAATGAACGTCTAAAATTAATGGAAGACATTTTACATGAACGATTAATTGGTCAACATCATGCCATTACAGCTGTTTCGAAAGCTGTACGACGAGCACGAGTTGGTATTCAAGATCCGAAACGTCCAATTGCAAGTTTTATTTTCGCAGGTCCTACTGGGGTTGGGAAAACGGAATTAACAAAAACTTTAGCTGAATACATGTTCGATGATGAAAAAAACTTAATTCGATTCGACATGTCAGAATTTATGGAACGACATACTGTTGCTAAATTAATTGGTTCTCCTCCTGGTTATGTAGGTTTCCAAGATGGTGGTCAATTAACTGAAGCTGTAAGAAAAAAACCATATTCAATTGTTTTATTCGATGAAGTTGAAAAAGCACACCCCGATGTTTTTAATATTTTCTTACAAATCTTAGATGATGGGCATTTAACAGATTCAACTGGTCGCGTTGTTAGTTTTAAAAATACTATTATTGTAATGACAACGAATTTAGGTGCACGAGTAATTGAAAGAGAATCGCCTGTACTAGCTAAAGAAAAAATTGGATTTGGTCGTAATTTAGATCCTGCAGCTATAGAAGGGAAAAGAATTGAATTACAAATAAATTCTAATGGAACGTTTTCTTTAAAACCGCCAGTTAAAAAAGAAGTAACAGCAGAAGATGAAGAAAAATATCTTCACATCTCAGGATTAGTACAAGAAGAATTGAAAAAATTCTTCCGCCCAGAATTTTTAAATCGAATCGATGATATTATTGTTTTTAATCATTTGTCAAAACATGATATTTGGGAAATTTGTGGTTTAATGTTAAATTCACTAAGCAAACGACTAGGTGAACAAGGAGCAGTTTTAAATATTGATAATGCTGTTAGATACTTCCTTTCTGAAGAAGGGTATGATCCAATATATGGAGCTCGACCATTACGAAGATCAATTACAAAATTCTTAGAGGATAAATTAGCTGAAGAATGTTTAAGTTATACTTTACATCAAGGCACACATATCAATGTTACTCAAAAAATAAAGCCAGATGTTTATGGAAGTAGACCAGTCTATTCACCAATATTTGACGATATTTACCAAAGAGAAATTGAAATTACATTTGATTATAGTAATGTTGATTTTAGTCAAGTTGCAGAAGTAGAGGAGAAAGATAAAACTAATGAACGTATTGAAAAAGAACCTTCATTACGACAAAAAATTATTGAAGCTAACAAGCGTCTCGAAGGACGAAAAATAGAACATGCTTAATAATATAATAGAATATAAAGAAAAATCTATTTGTGAACATATTGAATTGAACAGAAAATAAAAATAAAAATTCGTTCAAAGTCAGCATCTCCCTTTCTTTTATCCTTGATATCAGTAATTATAATTTTTAATGCAACATATGCATTAAAAATTATAATTCAAGTTAAGTATTAAAAATAAGTACTCCCAATTCAACCAAAAGAAGAAGCTATATTTTATATTTAAGTTTTTATTAAAAAAAGTAAACCAGAAAATTATCAAAAAATAACTTTTCATTATATATAGATAAAAAATATCTGGTAAGAAGGATATCAATGCATTTCTACATTGATATCTTTTTTAATTTAAATTGTTAGTTAATTTTTTTTTATATCATCAACAATAATACACTCTGTTGTTAAAATCATACTTGCGATTGAAGTGGCATTTTGTAATCCCGAACGAGTTACTTTTGCAGGATCAACGACACCTTCTTCATACATATTTCCAAATATATTTTTGGCAGCATCATACCCTATCTCAAATTCTTGTTCTTGAACTTTTCCAATAATCACAGGTCCATTAATTCCAGCATTTTCAGCAATTCGTTTTAATGGGGCAACGATAGCACGTGAAATGATAAGAGCACCAATCAGTTCATCTTCTTTTAAATTATTTTTCGCCCATGTTACTAAATTCTCTGATAAATGAGTTAGAGTTGCACCTCCACCAGGAACAATCCCTTCCTCAACAGCTGCTCGTGTTGCATTTATAGCGTCTTCTAAACGCAATTTTTTATCTTTCATTTCAGTTTCGGTTACTGCACCTACACGTAAAACCGCAATACCGCCTGAAAGTTTTGCAATACGATCTTGTAATTTTTCTTTTTCATAGGCTGTTTCAACAACATTAACTTGTTTCCGCAATTGTTCACAACGTGCTTTAATATTTTCGATTTCTAAACCATCACCAACAATAGTTGTTGTATCCTTAGTAACAATAACACGACGTGCTTCACCTAATAAGTTTAATTGAATATTATCTAGACTTAACCCGGCATCTTGAGTAATAACTGTTCCACCAGTTAAAACTGCAATATCTTGTAACATTAATTTACGTAATTCTCCGAACCCTGGGGCACGAACAGCCACTACATTTACGATACCTCTCAATTTATTTAAAATTAAAGTTGCTAAAGCTTCTTTTTCAACGTCTTCAGCAATAATTAATAATGGTCGTTTAGTTTTTGTAATTTGTTCTAAGATTGGTAACAAATCCTGTTGAACTAATGTAATACGTTTATCTGTTAGTAGAATGTATGGATTTTCATAAGATACTTCCATTTTTTCTGTATCAGTTATAAAATATGGTGATATGAATCCTTTTTCTAATTTCATACCTTCCGTAATTTCTAACTCAGTAACAATTCCTTTTCCTTCTTCTAATGAAATCACACCTTCTTTACCAACTTTTGCTAATGCATCAGCTATCAAAGCTCCAATTATATCATCATTACCAGCAGAAATGGATGCGACTTGTTTTATTGCTTGAATATCTTCAACAGGTTGTGCAAATTCATTTATTTGCATAACTAAATATTGTGTCGCTTTCTCCATTCCTAATTTTATAGAAATAGGATTTGCACCAGCTGCAACATTTTTTAACCCTTCTTTAACCATAGCATAGGCAAGAACAGTTGCAGTTGTTGTACCATCTCCAGCGACATCATTTGTTTTCGCAGCTGCTTGACGAATTAAAGAAACACCCGTATTTTCAATATGATCTTCAAGGTTAATTTCTTTAGCAATAGTTACTCCATCATTTACAATTTGTGGAGATCCGTAAGTTTTTTCTAATACAACATTACGTCCTTTTGGACCTAGCGTTACTGAAACAGCTTCTACCATTATTTCCATACCACGTTCTAATGCACGTCTTGCATTATCTTGGTATAATATTTTTTTTGCCATAAAATACGATTTTAATAAATTTACAAAAATTATAGATATCTTTAACTTTAAAATAATATTCTCTTATTCGGCAAGCTAAAATTTTAATTTTATTAAAATTTTTTCATTTAAAAGCTTTACGAAAAAGAAGAATAACTAGTATTATTAAAGAGTAATATAGTTAGGGCTTGTAGCTCAGTGGACTAGAGCACGTGGCTACGAACTACGGTGTCAGGGGTTCGAATCCCTTCTTGCCCAATATAATTGTATAAAACAGAAATGCAATTAATTTAATCACTATATTACTATGCTGGGGTGTCGCCAAGTGGTAAGGCTGTGGACTTTGACTCCGCCATTCGTAGGTTCGAATCCTGCCACCCCAGTTTTTGGTAGAAATTCCTGTTGTATAAAAAAATTACTAAAATTATGAAAGCTCGTATTCAATTTATTAAAGGTATAGATGAAAATATTTTACCTGACATACGATTAACGCGTTCAAGAGATGGAAGTACTGGAACCGCAACTTTTCGATTTAAAAATGCTAATATCTTAGATAAGAGTTTAGCTTTAAATGGTGAAATTACAGGTATGTATATGATTGATATTGAAGGAATTTTAGAAACTCGTGATGTAACTGCTTGTTTTATTGAAGGAAAACCTAAAGCTGTGCAAGCAATCTATATTATGAAAAGTTCTGATGAGTGGGATCGATTTATGCGATTTATGAAAAGATATAGTCAAAGTAACGATTTAGTATTTACAAAAGCTTAAACTAAATGTCTAATAATGTTATGTTATTAACTTTAAAAAGGATCTATCCGCCCCCGACAATCGTCACTATTTCGAGTCGATCTTGATCATTAATATAAATCGTAGTCCAATTTTCTTTTGAGCAAATAAAGTTGTTATATTCAAGAACTAAAAGAGAAGAACTATAATTAAAATATGTAATTATATCTAATAAATTAATTGTTTTTGATGTAAAAAATTTTTCACCATTTAAAAAAAAGCTTTTTGCATTTTTCATATTAAAATTTTAAAAAATAGAATATTTTTTTAAGAACCTAGACGTGAGCTATTATAACTTGGTATAGTAAAGTAAGTAAATAGTTTGGCGGGTGTGGCCAAGTGGTTAAGGCAGTGGGTTGTGATTCCACCATTCGCCGGTTCAAGTCCGGTCACTCGCCCTACTTTAAATATTGTTAGAATAAAAAACATAAGAAAAATCAAATATTATATATATATATACTAGTTTTATGTCACGTTATCGAGGACCAAAATTACGGATTACCAGAAGATTAGGTAAATTACCGGGTTTAACACAAAAAACATCAAAAAAGACGGCACGACCAGGTCAACATGGAAAGACACTTGGTGACGGGAAGAAAAAAACGACAGAATATGGGTTACGACTAGAAGAAAAACAAAAATTAAAATTTAATTATGGTATAACGGAAAGTCAATTATACCACTATATTAAAGAAGCACGTCGTCGAAAAGGAGTAACTGGTTTAATTTTATTACAATTATTAGAGATGCGATTAGATACTATTTGTTTCTCTTTGGGATTTGCTCCAACAATTGCTGCGGCACGCCAAATTGTAAATCACGGCCATATTACTGTTAATAATAAAGTAGTCGATATTCCAAGTTTTCAATGTCAAATTAATGATGTAATTGGTGTAAAACCAAAATCAACATCAAAAAATATAATTGAAAATAATATCAAAACAATTAATTTTATCGAGCCTCCAACACATTTAATATTAGATAAATCTAAATTAGAAGGAACAGTTAAAAATTATTGCGATAGAAACGAGCTATTATTAGATCTTAATGAATTGTTAGTTATTGAATATTATTCACGACGATAAACTGAAAATTTTTACTTTATAAATTACTTTATGTTACGATTACGATTAAAACGAAACGGAAGAAAACGACAACCGACATATCGTCTGGTTGTAATGGAGAATACAACTCGACGGGATGGTAGACCTGTTGACGAAGTGGGTTACTATAATCCTATTACCAAAGAATCTTATTTTAATGAAGAAAAAATTGCAAAATGGTTAAATTATGGTGTTAAACCTTCGGAAACTGTTTTTCAATTATTAGCAAAAGCTAATCTTGTTCAAAAAAAATAGCTTCTTAAAAAAAGAAGCATTACAAATAGAGTAAAAACTTTTTGTAGCAAAAATAGAAGATTTCATAGAATGTGATCTTCTATTTTTTGTTTTAAATATTCAAGAAAATTAATTTTATTTTTAATTTAATAAAAAGTTATTACAACATAATATTTTATTTACTTATCTGATTAATTGGAGAACTAGGTGTTGCATAATATTTTTTTTCCATTCTCCCAGCTAAATAACCTAATCTTCCAGCTTGAACACCGAGATTCATTGCTTTGGCCATTTGTTCAGGATTTTTTGATTGTGCAACTGCAGTATTCAATAAAACTGCATCTGCTCCTAATTCCATTGCTAAAGTCGCTTCACTTGGTGAGCCTATACCTGCATCTACAACGACAGGAACATTTGCATTTTCAATAATAATTTGAAGATTAGATAAATTATTTAATCCTTGACCGGATCCAATTGGAGACCCAAGCGGCATTACCGTTGCACATCCTAAATCTTCAAGATGTAATGCTAACATTGGATCAGCATTTATATAAGGTAAAACTGTAAATCCCTTTTTTACTAAAAATTCAGCTGCTTTTAAAGTTCCGATTGGATCAGGTAATAAATATTTTGGATCAGAAATAACTTCTAATTTGACAAAAAAATTATCTTCTTGGCCCAATTGACAGGCTAATTCATGCCCTAAAAAAGCCATTCGTATAGCGTCTTCAGCGGTTTGTGAACCGGCTGTATTCGGTAATAACCATAATTTATTCCAATCTAATGATTTAAGAAAACTAATATTATCTTGATTTATATTTGTAGGTAAACGTCGAATAGCTACTGTTATAATTTCGCATTCACTTGTTGTAATACTTTTGACTGCGTCTTGGCTTGTTTTATATTTACCTGTTCCTAGCATTAAACGTGAAGAAAATGATTTGTTTCCAATTTTTAATGGATCAATTATATCTTTCATATTTTTTAAATTTAATTTATTTTAAACTCCCCAGGTAGGACTTGAACCTACGACCAATCGGTTAACAGCCGATTGCTCTACCACTGAGCTACTGAGGAAATAATTACTAACTAAATAGTACCATATCTTTATAGCTAATTCAAGTGAATAATATAAAAAGTTTTTAAAAACTTTTTACATTATTTGTTTTATTTAGAATTAAAAATCTTAAAACATTTATATCAAATTTTAAACTACCTAAAAACTCTTCAGCATGTTTAGGAATACTTGAAAAATTAATTTGAATAAAATTTCCACGTTTTTGATTTGAAATTTCATAAGCTAAATCACGTTTTCCTCGTGAAATTACAGAAATCTCAGAAGCATTTAATTTTCGCAATGCTTTTGCATAATTAAAAGCCCAATTTTTTAATTCATTGTCATTAAATTCTTCTGTTAAAAGAATCATCATTTCATATTTTATTGGTGCTGACATAAAGATTTATTATTTAGATAATTTAGAAGTATACTACCTAAGATTGAAGAGAAATGTCAATTTTTAGTTTCTTATATTCAATTATCACATGTTGATATTTAATTATGAATATGTAATCTTTTAGTTATATGATAATATTTGATTAAAAAAATTTTTATGTGAATTTAAAAATTCGTGCACGAGAAAAAAATGTAGGTACTATTAAAATTTGTCTGGTATAAGTTGTATGATTTTCATACTCCGTTATATATTAATAACTTATTAATATTTGTACATAAATTAATAAAGTCAATTACCATATATAAAATATATATATATATATTTTATATATGGTAATAAATCTATTTGGTAAATCTAACTGACTGTCATTGCGTTAAATGATAAATACCGTCTTTTAGAAAAAAATTTCACATGTCAAAATCTATTGTATATATTTTTTATTTTAGACTGTCATGTGCATTAGTAATTTTTATTTTCTATCTAATTTATTACATTGTTGGTGTTGGATTAACGCCTTCTAATTTTCCTTCAACTAATTTAGTTAATTCTTGACAAGATTGAGTAATAGATTCTGTAGACTCATCCGCATTTGCAACTTTATCGCGAATAGTTTGTATTACTGATTTAATTTCTTCTTTTTCTTCGTCGGTGAAAAGTGTACTTTCTTCACTGTTTAGTTTTTCTAATTCTGCTTCTACATTTTGGCAAGTTTGTGTCGCGACGAAGATTATATCTCGTCGAACTTTTTGTTCATTATCACTTGCAGCATATTTTTCTGCATCTTCCAACATAGTATTAATATCAGTTTCTGATAAATTCGAACTACCTTGAATTGTTACTGTTTGTTCTTTTCCTGATTCATTTTCCTTTGCAGTAACTGATAATAACCCATCAACATTAATATCAAATGTTACTTCAATTTGTGGACGACCTTTTGGAGCTTCAGGAATTCCTTCTAATTTAAAATTTCCTAAACTCTTATTGCCACTAACAATTTCTCGTTCTCCCTGTAATACATGAATTTCAACATTTGTTTGATTATCTGCTGCAGTTGAAAATAACTCTGATTTCTTAACAGGAATTGTCGTATTCCGAGCAATAAGTTTTGTCATAATACCACCTACTGTTTCAACACCAAGTGATAATGGCGTAACATCTAATAATAAAATATCTGTGATTTCACCCGCTAAAATACCTGCTTGAATAGCTGCACCAATGGCAACAACTTCATCCGGATTTACTGATTTATTTGGTTTTTTTCCAGTTAAAGATTGAACTAATTCTTGTATAGCTGGAATACGAGTTGATCCACCTACTAAAACGACTTCATTAATTCCAGACTGATCTAATTTTGCATCTTTTAAAGCTTTTTCAACAGGAATACGACAACGATTAATTAAATCACTACATAAACTTTCAAATTTTTCACGTGTTAAATCTTGTTGAATATGTTTAGGACCTGTTTTATCAGCTGTAATAAATGGTAAATTAATCGTTGTTGTTTCAACATTAGATAATTCCATTTTAGCTTTTTCAGCCGCTTCAGTTAAACGTTGTAAAGCTTGGATATCCGTTGTTAAATCTGTTCCTTCTTTTGTCTTAAAATCTTCAACTAGCCAACGCACTAATGCTTTATCAAAATCATCACCACCTAGATTTGTATCACCAGCTGTTGATAATACTTCAAATATACCATCACCTACTTCTAAAACTGAAACATCAAATGTACCACCACCTAAATCAAAAACTAAAATTGTCTCATTTTGTTTTTTATCTAAGCCATAAGCTAATGAAGCCGCTGTTGGTTCATTAATGATTCGTAGAACTTCAATACCGGCAATTTTACCTGCGTCAACTGTTGCTTGACGTTGAGAATCATTAAAATATGCTGGTACAGTAATTACTGCTTTAGTCACATCTTGGCCTAAGTAATCTTTTGCATCAGTAATTAATTTTCTAATAACTTGTGCTGAGATTTCCTCTGGACTAAAATCCTTTTTTAAGGAAGAGCATTTGATTTTTATATTTCCATTATCATCTTTGATTACTTTATAAGGTAATTCTTTTGATTCTTCTGATACCTCGTCTGCTTTACACCCAATAAATCGTTTAACAGAGAAAAACGTATTTGCTGCATTAACAACTGATTGACGTTTAGCTAACTGTCCAACTAACAATTCTTCTTTTTTTGTATAAGCAACAATTGATGGTGTCGTTCTGAATCCTTCTGCATTTGTAATTACCGTTGGTTGTCCACCTTCGATAGCTGCAACTACAGAATTTGTTGTTCCCAAATCAATACCTACTACTTTATTCATATAATTGATCTCACTTTATTAAATTTTTTGTATTCTAATTTATAGTATACACAAGAAATTATGTAGTATAAATACATAATTATATTTTTTATACATAATATACAGTATAAAATATATATTTGTAAAATTTATTATAATATTGTATATTTTTTTTATATGGACAAAATCATATAAATTTTTTAAAGTTATAAAATGGTTTGATAATCATAATTATCAAAATATTTATTTTTGAATTAAATAAAACTAAGTTTTATAACCATTAATATCTATATATTAAGTATTTTTTGGAGAAAAATATTGTGTCTTTAGGTTTATTAGGAAACAAAATTGGAATGACCCAAATATTTGATGAATCAGGGAATATTATCCCAGTTACAATTTTAAAAGTTGGACCTTGTATTGTTACACAAGTGAAAACTACATTAAACGATGGCTATAATGCAATTCAAGTTGGGTATGGAAATGTTTCAACAAAATCATTAACTCAACCTCAATTAGGCCATTTACAAAAATCAAATATTCAACCTTTAAAGTATTTAAAAGAATTTCGTGTAAATGAGCCGTCTGACTTTAGTGTCGGACAAGTTTTAAACGTGGACTCATTTATTGAAGGACAATTAATAAATGTTACAGGAAAAAGTATTGGTAAAGGATTTTCAGGGCTTCAAAAACGGTATAATTTCTCACGAGGTCCAATGACGCATGGTTCAAAAAATCACCGTGCACCTGGTTCAATTGGTATGGGAACAGATCCTGGACGTGTATTACCTGGAAAAAAAATGGCAGGTCAACTTGGTAATAAAATGACAAACATTAAAAAATTAAAAATTGTTCAAGTGAATAACAATGAAAATATTTTAGTGGTTAAAGGAGCCGTTCCAGGAAAACCCGGTAATTTACTTAGTATTGTTCCTTCGAAATAATTTATAAAAAAATATTATTAAATAAATATTAGGAAAATACTATATGACTGTTCAAAAAAGTATTGAGTTTAATGAAGATGTACTTAAACTTAACGTTTTAGAAGATTCAGGTAATTATCTGATTCATCGAGATATATTAAGACAACAAATTTCACAGAAGCAAGGAACTGTTTCAACAAAAACGAGAAGTGAAGTTCGTGGTGGGGGTAAAAAACCTTGGCAACAAAAAGGTACTGGTCGAGCGCGAGCTGGATCAAGTCGATCTCCATTATGGAGAGGTGGTGGGGTTATTTTTGGACCAAAACCAAAAATGACTGTATTAAAGTTAAATAAAAAAGAACGTAAATTAGCAGTTCAAACTTTATTATATAACAAACGAAAAAATATTTTAGTAAGTGCTAAATTAGAAGAATTAGGTAAAGAGTTACAATCTACAGACAATAAAACAAAAAAATTCTCTAGTTTTTGCAAAAAAGAGTTGAATATCGATTTAACTAAAACAAAACTTTTAGTAGTTTCGGAAAGTTCAAAAACATTTTGGTTAGCAACTCGAAATTTAAAAAATGTTGAAGTAATTTCGTCAGCAAATTTAAATACGTTAAGTTTATTAAAAGCAGGACAAATTTTAATAACACCAATAGCATTGAATAATATAAAGGAGATTTATTGTGATTAGTTCTTCAGATATTAACGATACTAATATGAATATTATAAAATATCCAATTATTACTGATAAAGCTACAAGATTATTAGCAAATAATCAATATAGTTTTGTTGTAGACCCTAAATCTGATAAGCCTACAATTAAAGCTGCTATTGAATATTTATTCAATGTTAAAGTAGTAAAAATTAATACCGCTCATTTACCAAAGAAGAAAAAACGAGTTGGTCAATATATGGGTTGGAAATCACATTATAAAAAAGCAATTGTAACGTTATCAGAAGGCGATACAATAAACTTATTTGCAGAAGAAAATTAACAATTATATAAATTAATCAAGTTTATGAGTATTCGTCTTTATAAAGCATATACACCTGGAACTCGGAATCGGGCCCTTTCATCTTTTTCAGAAATAACCACTGATAAACCAGAAAAAAGTTTAATTCGAAAAAATCATCGACATAAAGGTAGAAATAACCGAGGCGTTATTACTATAAGACATAGAGGTGGGGGACATAAAAAACAATATCGCTTAATTGATTTTAAACGAAATAAACATAATGTACCGGCTATTGTTAATTCAATAGAATACGACCCGAACAGAAATGCAAGAATTGCATTAGTACATTTTGTAGACGGTGAAAAACGTTATATTTTACATCCGAATAATTTAAATGTGGGTGATACAATTTTATCTGGAAAAGGTATTTCATTAGATATTGGAAATACTTTACCATTAGAAGAGATTCCATTAGGGACATCTGTTCATAATATTGAACTTATTCCTAATCGAGGAGGACAAATTGTACGTTCAGCCGGAACATCTGCAAAAATTTTAGCCAAAGAAGGTGATTATGTAACTTTACGCTTACCATCTAAAGAAATTAGATTGATTCGTAAAGAATGTTTTGCAACGATCGGAGAAATAAGTAATAACGATGCATTTTTAGTTCAAAGTGGAAAAGCTGGTCGTACACGTTGGTTAGGAAAACGTCCTACTGTTCGTGGGTCAGTTATGAACCCTTGTGATCACCCACACGGTGGTGGTGAAGGTCGTGCGCCAATTGGTCGTAGTCGACCATTAACACCATGGGGTAAACCAGCGTTAGGTAAAAAAACACGTAAAACAAAAAAATTAAGTAACGCTTATATTCTACGTCGCCGTTCATAATTAATGTATAAAAATTATCAATAAGAATCTTAAAAAATGTCAAGATCATTAAAAAAAGGTCCTTTTGTTGCATATCATTTATTGAAAAAAGTTAATAAAATGAATGCAGAAGGAAAAAAAGATGTAATTACAACTTGGTCGCGTAGTTCGACAATTTTACCTAATATGGTTGGATTTACAATAGCTGTATACAATGGTAGACAACATGTTCCTGTTTTTATTTCTGACCAATTAGTTGGACATAAATTAGGCGAATTTGTTTCGACAAGAACATTTAAATCACATATTAAAGCTGATAAAAAAACAAAACGTTAAGGAGAAGAGAATGGCAGGATTAGAATTAACATTAAATTTTCCAGAAAGTTTCCATATCAAAACTTTTAATCTTCAGCCTAAAAAAAAATTATCTCCATTAGCAAATTCAATATTATCGAGTATTAAATTTAAACATTTTTATTATGTACGTGATGATATAGCATATCTTTTAAATTCAAATCCACTTGAACGGGATTTTCTTTTACAAGCTTTTTATTCAATTATACTTTCTTTACAAAATAATTCATCTGTTAATTTCTTTGATATGTGGATTTATGAAATTTATATCACTACGGTTCCAGTACATAATAAATTTCTTAATGAAAAATCTCAAAGTTTAGAATCAGATCAGTATATAACAATTAAATTAGCTTATGAAACTAGTGTTTCATAAAAAGTAATACTATTTCAATTTTGAAATGTAAACTTTTAGAAACATAACATATATGTAAAAAACTATTAAGGAAACTTTATTATGTCTGAGGGGCAATCAGTAAAAGCAGTAGCGAAATATGTAAGAATTTCTCCACATAAAGTGAGAAAAGTTTTAGATCAAATTCGCGGTCGTTCTTATCAAGAAGCATTAATGATATTAGAATTTTTGCCATATGATGCTGGTTCACCGATTTGGCAAGTTGTCCATTCGGTTGCAGCAAATGCAAAAAATAATTACAATTTAGATAAAAAAAAATTAATTATTTCAGAAATCTTTGCAGATGAAGGTCCAAAATTAAAACGTATTAGACCACGTGCCCAAGGCCGAGCGTTTAAGATTTTAAAACCAACCTGCCATATTACAGTTGTTGTAAAATCAATTAATTAAGAAAATAAGGATTAAAGATTTTTTCTATGGGACAAAAAACACATCCTTTGGGATTTCGTTTAGGAATTACACAAGAGCATCGCTCATCATGGTATGCAAACTTTAAAGATTACTCAACATTATTAGAAGAAGATGATAAGATAAGAACTTATCTTAATAAGTTTGCAAAATTCGCCAGTATTTCAAATGTTCATATTAATCGTAATGGATTAGGTGATCAAATTGAATTAAATATTGAAACAGGTCGACCTGGTATTTTAGTTGGAGATAATGGCTCTCAAATTAAAACATTAGCAACTAATATCAAAAAGTTTTTACCTGATAATCATCAAATTACTATTAATGTTCTTGAAGTTGAAAATATTAATTCCAATGCTTCACTTATTGCGGATCTTGTTGTTCAACAACTTGAAGATCGAGTTGCATTTCGTCGTGCAATTCGCGAAGGGTTAAAGTGTGCTCAAGATAATCAAGTAAATGGTATAAAAATTGAAGTATCTGGCCGACTAAATGGTGCTGAAATGGCTAGAAGTGAATGGATTCGAGAAGGTCGCGTTCCATTACAAACTTTAAGAGCAGATATTGATTATGCGACAAAAGAAGCCAATACAATTTATGGTGTTTTGGGTGTAAAAGTCTGGTTATTTAAAAATGAAATATTAAAAAAATAATTGACGATTTGAAAGCGATATTAATTAACTAATCTAATTTTATTATGTTAAGTCCAAAAAGAACAAAATATAGAAAATACCACCGTGGAAGAATGCGAGGAAAGGCTACAAGGGGAAATGAAGTAACATTTGGTCAATATGGTTTGCAAGCTCTAGAACCATCATGGATCACTTCACGCCAAATTGAGGCAACACGACGAACAATTACACGTTATACTAAACGTGGGGCATCTTTATGGATTCGTATTTTTCCGGACAAAACAGTAACAGCACGTGCAGCTGAATCTCGTATGGGATCAGGTAAAGGTGCAGTTGATTATTGGGTTGCAACAGTAAAACCTGGAACAATTTTGTTTGAAATTAGTTCAGTTCCTGAAGAAGTTGCACGTGCAGCTTTTAAATTAGCCGCCTATAAATTACCTATTAAAACAAAATTTATTATTAGAAACGATTAATAAACTATGAAGTTATCTAGTAACGATATGATGTCAATGTCAACTCAAGACTTGATTAAAGAGCTGAAAGAGGCAGAGAAAGGCTTATTTGATTTACGATTTAAAAAAGCTACTCGCCAACCATTTAAACCTCATCAAATCAAAGCTACGAAAAAAAAGGTAGCAATGTTAAAAACTATTTTAAGAACTAAATCTCTAGATTTTTAGATAAAGTTTAAAAATTAAAATTTAAGTTAAATAAAAATACATTCATAAAATGAAGAGTATTTAAAGTAACTTGAGTGTAAGAAAAGAGTAAATGTTTAAGAAATAAAATATTTTTTGATAAGTTTATAAAAAATTAAATAGAGATTTTAAGGAAGCTTTTAATGCCTGTAAAAGAAAAAATTGGTATTGTTGTGAGTAACAAAATGCAAAAAACAGTGGTTGTAAAAGTTGAAAGTCGTTATCCACATCCGATTTACTCAAAAACAATGATAAAAACACGTAAATATCTAGCTCATGATGAAATGAGTGAATGCAATATTGGTGATCAAGTTTTAGTACGAGAATGTCGACCACTTAGTAAAAGAAAACGTTGGTCAGTAGCTCAAATTATTTCAAAATCATCGTTAATTACTTAAAAAAAGTATCTTTTTATGATTTATCCACAAACAATGTTAACTGTAGCTGATAATACAGGTGCAAAAAAAATTATGTGTATTCGTGTTTTAGGTGGAAACCGAAAATATGGAAAAATTGGTGATACAATTATTGGAGTTGTTAAAGAAGCTATTCCAAATATGCCAGTTAAAAAATCGGATGTTATACGAGCAGTTATCGTAAGAACATCAAAAACAATTCGTCGACCAGATGGAATGTATATCCGATTTGATGATAATGCTGCTGTAATTGTAAATATGGAAAATAATCCACGCGGAACAAGAGTTTTTGGTCCTGTGGCTCGTGAAATTCGTGATAAGAATTTTTCAAAAATTGTTTCATTAGCTCCGGAGGTTCTATAAATGCCAAAAGGTAAAAAATTACATGTTAAAATCGGTGATAATGTAAAAATTATTTCTGGCTTTGACAAGAATAAAACAGGGGAAATTACAAAAATTTATCGCAATACTGGTAAAGTTTTAGTCAAAGGTATTAATTTTAAATTTAAACATGTTAAGCCAAATACCGAGAGTGATGTTGGAGAAATAAAACAATTTGAAGCTCCAATACATCATTCAAATGTTAAATTAATTTAGACTTATTTGAAATAAAGAATATGCGTAGTCAACATTCCTTAGAAGAAATTGCAGAATTATATGGTCTATTAGAAAATATAAAAAAAGAATATGAAAATGGTATTCATTCTGTTTTAAGAAAAAGTAATCCCGAATTATTTTCTAATCCTCATACTATACCTAAACTTAAAAAAATTAGTATTAACAGAGGGTTAGGTTTAGCAGCGCAGAATAGTAATATTCTGAAAAAAAGTATTACGGAATTTACCCGAATTACAGGCCAGAAACCATTAATTACACGAGCGAAAAAAGCTGTTGCCGGATTCAAAATTCGAGAAAATATGGAGTTGGGATTATCAAGTACTTTACGCGGTGAAAAAATGTATAATTTTTTAACAAAGTTAATCTTCTTTACATTTGCACAAATTCGTGATTTTCGCGGCTTATCTGTTCGAAGTTTTGATAAAGCAGGTAATTATACATTTTCGTTAAAAGAACAATTAATTTTTCCAGAAATTGAATATGATGATGTAGATCAAATTCAAGGTTTAAGTGTAACACTTGTTGTGGATTCATCAACACCAAAATCTCGATCGAAAACAATTGACCGAGTATTAAACAGTATGATCTTATTGAAATTTTTACGATTCCCGTTAAATGATTGCGGTTATTATGATAAATATTCTTCATTTGGAGAAATTAATCAAGTATGGGATAAGAAAAAACACTTACGTCGAAAACGTTGGTCACAAGAATAAATAAAATAAGATTAAGGAGTTATAAGTGGTCACAGATAGTATTGCAGATATGTTAACACGTATACGAAATGCAAATATGGTGAAACATCAAATTGTTGAAATACCAGCAACAAAAATGTCAAAAGCAATAGCAATGATTCTTAAAAACGAAGGATTTATTGAAAATTTTGAAATTTATACTGAAAATAATTTCCAGTACCTTCTTCTTTCATTAAAATATAAAGGTCAATCTCGTGAAAGAGTTATAAGTAAAATTAAACGAATTAGTAAACCTGGTTTACGAGTTTATGCTAATTCCAAAAGTTTACCTCGTGTTTTAGATGGATTAGGAATTGCTATCCTTTCAACCTCAAAAGGAGTAATGACCAATAATCAAGCAAAAGAGCTTGGAGTTGGGGGTGAAGTTTTATGTTATATTTGGTAATTGGAGTAAATTTATAATATGTCACGAATAGGAAAGTTACCAATTAAATTACCTGTCTCTGTAGATGTTACAAATGATAATTCACTTTTAACAATAAAGGGAAAATTTGGAACATTAGAAAAAACAATTCCAGAAATTTTTGGAATTGAACAAAGCGATGGTACTTTAATTGTACGTTTAGAAAATCAAACAAGAACAAATAAAGCTTTACACGGCTTATACCGAACATTGATAAATAATATGGTTATAGGCGTATCTGAACAATTTCTTAAAACTCTTAAGTTAGAAGGAGTTGGTTATCGCGCAAGTGTACAAGGAAAAACTCTTGTTTTAAATTTAGGTTTTAGTCATCCTGTTAATATTGATATTCCGGAGACTATAACCGTTGAAGTTGTTCAAAATACAACTATTAATATAAAAGCTTGTGATAAAGAACAATTAGGCCTATTTGCCGCACAAGTTAGATCTTGGCGTCCACCTGAACCGTATAAAGGAAAAGGAATACTTTACCAAGGTGAACAAATCTTACGTAAAGCTGGAAAATCAGGTAAATAAGAAAAATTACTAACTTCTAAAAAAAGTATATTATGAAATTTTCAAAAAGAGTTTTATTAAGACTTAAAAATAAGAATAAAAAATTAAAGCCTGATAAATATAAAAGGTTAAAACGTGAAAGTGTACGAGGGTTAATAAAAGGCACAATTGAAAGACCTCGTTTATCTGTTTTCCGATCTAACGAAAATATTTATGCTCAAATTATAGATGATAGTACAGCTAAAACACTTGTTTCTTGTTCAACTTTAGATCGCGATATTAAACTTAATAGTCAAAATGGACGAACGTGTGATGCGTCTAGACTTATGGGACAAAAATTAGCAGAATTAAGTAAAAAGAAGAATATAACGAAAATTGTTTTTGATCGAGGGCCATATTTATATCATGGTCGAGTAAAAGCTTTAGCAGATGGTGCTCGAGCCGGTGGTCTACAATTTTAACGAATAAATAAAAACTAAAAAATTTTATGAGTACCAAGTTAAAACAAGTTAATAAATTAAAAAAAGCGCCTCATCGTAATGACAATGATGTTAAATTTATTGAACGATTAATTAAAATTAGTCGAGTAACAAAAGTAACAAAAGGTGGTAAAAAATTAAGTTTCCGTGCAGTCGTTGTAATAGGCGATGAGAATGGACAAGTGGGAGTTGGAGTTGGTAAAGCCGAAGATGTTGTTAATGCTTTTAAAAAAGCAAAAACCGATGGAAGAAAAAATCTAATTCAAGTTCCAATAACAAAAGCACTAAGTATACCACATGGAGTTGTTGGTGATAAAGGAGCTTGTAAAATTATTATGCGACCCTCAATTGAAGGTTCTGGGGTAATTGCTGGAGGTGCAGTTCGAACTGTACTAGAAGTAGCCGGAATTAAAAATGTAATTGCAAAACAATTAGGCTCAGATAATTTATTGAACAATGCTCGTGCTGCAATTGTTGGATTAGAAAGTTTAACGACTAAAGCTCAAGTATTAAAAAAACGTGACTTAAGTTAAAAACACAAAGTCAAATGAATACCAATATTTAAATTTTACATTACTAAAAATAAAAATGAAAAAGACAGACGATATTTTATTAAAACGTCTTTTATTAAGTGTTGGAATACTTCTCTTTATTCGCATGGGAACATTTCTTCCAATTCCAGGTATTAATCATGGACACTTGGCTTTCTATATTCAACAACACCCACTGACAAAAAATTTAGTGAGTACTTTTTCAGGGAATGATACATTTGTAATCGGATTATTTACATTAAATATTTTTCCTTATATAAATGCTTCTATTATGGTTCAGTTGATAACAGGCTTAATACCAAGTATTTCTAAACTTCAAAAAGAAGGAGGGGGTGAAGGTCGACGTGCTATTACACGATTAACTCGTTTAATTACATTAGGGTGGGCCTTAATTCAAAGTTCAAGTATTGCTTTTTACTTAAAACGTGCATTATTTGATTGGAGTCCATTACTAGCTTTTGAAATAGTACTTTGGCTAACTACAGGGGCTATGATTGTTTTATGGTTAAGCGAAGTAATTACAGAATATGGATTAGGTAATGGCGCATCTCTTTTAATTTATACAAATATTATCTCAAGTTTACCAAACTTAGGTAAAAAATTAATAAGCGAAAATACTAATAATCTAACTACGTTATCCACTATTAGTATTGGTCTATTATTCTTTATTGCTATCGCAGGTATTATTACATTACAAGAAAGTGCACGAATTGTTCCCTTAATTTCTTCAAAACAATTAGGCCAAAGTCAATCTTTTGTTTCTTCAGCTAAATCAAATAATTATATTCCTTTACGGTTTAATCAAGCAGGTGTTATGCCGATTATATTAACAACTGCAATTCTAGTTTTGCCAAATTATATTAGTAATTTAGGTGTATTCCCATTATTAACTCTTCCTATATTTTTAAAATCATCAAAAATTATTTATTGGATTAGTTACTTTGCATTAATTTTAATCTTTAGTTCATTTTATTCAACTATTGTTTTAAATCCGAAAGATATTTCTCAAGAATTGCAAAAGATGGCAGTAAGTATACCGGGCGTAAGACCGGGACTAGCTACTACATTTTACTTAAAACAAGTTATGAAACGCGTAACGTTTTTTGGTGCTATTATTCTAGCAATATTAGCTACTCTTCCTAATATTATAGAAGGAATTTTAAATGTTTCAAGTTTTAATGGTTTAGGTACAACTTCATTATTGATTTTAGTAGGTGTTGTTCTTGACATTTCACGTGAAATGAAAAGTATCATACTTTCTAATATTTATAATGAAAAATTTGATTAGAACAAATAAAAATTTATTTATTAATTTAATATTTATAACATTATAATGAAAGTTCGTCCTTCAGTTAAAAAGATGTGTGATAAGTGTCGAGTAATTAAAAGACATGGTAAGATTATGGTAATTTGCAAAAATCCAAAACATAAACAACGACAAGGTTAATATATAAAAGGAGTTAAATAAGTGGTAAGATTACTAGGTATTGATTTGCCAAAAAATAAACGAATAGAATATGCCCTGACATATATTCATGGAATTGGGCTTACATCTGCAAAAAAAATTGTAAAATTAGCAGAAATTAATCCTGAAACTAGAACTAATGATATTACAGTAGAACAATCTGTAGCATTAAGAAATATTCTAGAAAACTTTGAGCTAAAACTGGAAGGGGATTTACGTCGCTTTAATGGATTAAATATAAAACGATTAAATGAAATAAATTGTCACCGAGGAAAAAGACACCGAAATAGTTTACCTGTTCGAGGACAACGAACAAGAACAAATGCTCGTTCACGACGAGGAGCAAAAAAGACTGTTACTGGTAAGAAAAAATAATATTCTTTTGTTGGCAGCTTTACTAATTAAAAATATTACTTTACTATGGCACAAAAAACTCGAAAACCAGCAATAAAAAAAAATAGGACAAATCTTGGAACTGGAGTTGTTCATATTCAATCAACATTTAATAATACAATTGTTACAATTACCAATATAACAGGAGATACAATATCATGGGCATCTTCTGGTAGTTCTGGATTCAAAGGTGCACGGAAAGGTACCCCATTTGCTGCTCAAACAGCAGCAGAAAAGGCAGCTTTAGATGCATTAAGTTTAGGTATAAAAACTGTTGAAATTTTAGTAAAAGGTTCAGGTTCAGGTAGAGAAACAGCTATTCGTTCAATTGAAGGAGCAGGTTTAGAAATCCTTTCAATACAAGATATAACGCCAGTACCACATAATGGATGTCGACCAAGAAAACGCCGACGTGTATAAGTCTATTTATTTCTAAAATAAATAAATTATGAATTCCGCAAAAGATTTTATCAATACTTCTAATTTATCTTTAAAATCAAGTAAGATGAAACAATACACAATTCAATGTTTAAAATCAGAAACAATTGACTCAGGTGCGATGTATGGACAATTTTTAATTGATTCACTAAATTCAGGTCAAGGAATAACAAACGGGAATTTATTAAGGCGAGTTTTATTAGGTGATCTAAAAGGAACAGCAATTACAGGTGTTAGAATTGCTGGAGTAAAAGACGAATTTTCATTAATTCCAGGTGTTCGTGAAGATATTCTTGAAATTTTATTAAACTTGAAAGGAGTTATTTTAAAATCAGATATCGCTACTCGACAATTTGGACGATTACGAATACAAGGACCAGCTGTTATTACAGCAAGTTCAATACAGTTACCACCAGAAATAGAAATTATTAATCCAAATCATTATATTGCAACTATTTCAACTTCAGATATAGTTGAAATTGAATTTAAAATTGAATCTGGAACACAGTATCGACTAGCAAATGAACTTTTTTCTGATAAATTTGAAGATTTTATCGAAACAGATGCAATTTTTATGCCTGTTCAAAAGGTAGATTTTAAAGTTGAAAACGTTTATGATAATTCTAATAATATCAAAGAACGTTTATTTCTTGATGTTTGGACAAATGGTAGTATCGTACCGGAAGACGCAATTATTTCTGCATCAAATTCAATTATTGCATTCTTTCAATCTATTAGTGAACAGAAAGTTAAAAATGCATTAGAAAAAGAAAATATAATAGAAAAAAATCAGGTAAAACCTATAGATCCTTACATTCATATTGCAATTGAAGAGTTGCAATTATCTGTACGGCCCTATAATTGCCTAAAACGAGCTCGAATTAATACAATTGGAGACTTATTAGAATATTCTCCAGAAAAACTTTTAGAATTAAAAAATTTTGGTCGAAAATCGGCCGACGAAGTTTTTGCTACTCTTAAAAATAAACTAGGGATAGTTTTAAAATAATTACTTAGTGTACATTTAATTTTATGAATAAAACATTTATTCCATCTACAAATTATAATAAAAGAAAATGGTATGTCATTGATTGTAAAGATAAACAATTAGGACGATTAGCCTCAAGCATTGTACCATTATTAACAGGTAAAACAAAATCTATTTATCATCCGTCATTAGATGTTGGTGATTACGTAATTTTAATTAATAGTGAAGAATTAAAAATTGACCGTGACGTAGAACGATTTCATGTATATGAACCAGGGCGACCTGGTAGTTCATTAAAACGATTAGTAAATATTTTACCAAAACGAATTATTGAAAACTGTGTTTATAATATGTTACCAAATGGATTTCCAAAGAAACATTTAGTAAAACGATTAAAAGTTTATCAAGGCGCTGTACATCCACACGCAGCACAAGATCCAAAAGTTTTAGAAATAATTTAAATTTTACTTAATCAATTAAAAATATTTATGAATACAATTTTTCAAAAAGATAAAATTGGACTTGGGAAAAGAAAACGTGCAGTTGCACGAGTTTTTCTTGTTCCTGGGGATGGAAAAATAACAATTAATAAGACCCCTGGTGCAAAATACTTACAGTATAATACAAATTATTTAAATTCTATTTGGGCACCTTTAGAAAAATTAAATTTAAAAACTCAATTTGACATTGTTGCAATTGTAAAAGGTGGTGGCTTAACTGGTCAAACTGACGCTATTAAGCTTGGTGTTGCACGTTTAATTTGCAAAATGGAAAATGAAAATCGCTTAGTCTTAAAACCATTCGGATTCTTAACTCGTGATGCACGGATTAAAGAGCGTAAAAAATATGGTTTACGAAAAGCAAGAAAAGCATCACAATATTCAAAACGTTAAAAAATTTAAAATTATACTATGCCAAAACCTGAAATTCATCCGACATGGTTCCCAGAAGCTACAGTACTGTGTGAGGGGAAAACTCTTTGTTCGATTGGTTCTACAAAACCACAGTTACAACTTGATGTTTGGTTAGGAAATCATCCATTTTATACAGATTCACAAACACTTGTTGATAGTGAAGGACGTGTAGAACGGTTTATGAAAAAATATGGATTACAAACAAACGAGAAGTAATTTACAAATTTACAATAGTTTAAACTTATTTAATTATTTTAAAAATACATGCCAACTATTCAGCAATTAATTCGTTCAAAACGAATACAAATTAATAAAAAAACAAAATCACCTGCATTAGTAAATTGTCCACAACGACGTGGTGTTTGTACACGAGTTTATACAACAACACCCAAAAAACCAAATTCAGCAATTCGTAAAGTTGCACGTGTTCGATTAACATCTGGTTTTGAAGTAACTGCTTATATTCCAGGTGAAGGACATAATTTACAAGAACACTCAGTTGTTTTAATTCGTGGTGGACGAGTAAAAGATTTACCTGGTGTACGTTATCATATTGTTCGAGGTGCATTAGATAGTGGAGGTGTTAAAGATCGAACACAAAGAAGATCAAAATATGGAGTTAAAAAACCAAAAAGTTAAATACTAATTTAAAAAATTAAAATTAGTATTTACTAAAAACTATTTATTGAATAAAAAAGTTATTAGTATGTCACGTCGAAATATTTCAAAAAAACGATTCCCCAAAGCCGATCCGACTTATAATAGTTATTTAGTTAGTTTATTAGTAACTAGAATTTTAAAATCGGGTAAGAAAAATTTAGCTCAAAATATTGTAAATGGCGCTTTCGAAATTATAAAATCAAAGACAAATGAAGATCCTTTAGTAATTTTTGAAAAAGCAATTCGAAATGCTAGTCCGGTTGTAGAAGTAAAAGCACGAAGAATTGGTGGGTCTACTTATCAAGTTCCTATTGAAGTAAGTAGTTTCCGTGCAACAAATTTGGCTCTACGTTGGATCATTCAATACTCAAAACAAAGAGTAGGAAGAACAATGGCAAGTAAATTAGCAAGTGAAATTATTGACACGGCTAACGATATCGGTAATACTATAAAGAAAAAAGAAGAAACTCATAAAATGGCAGATGCAAATAAAGCATTTGCGCATTTCCGTTATTAATTTTCGTTAAAATTAATTTCGCTAAAAGCAAAGAGATTTTTATTATAAACATTTAAACTTAAAAGGAATTTTTTTGAGATGGCACGTGAAAAATTTGAACGTACGAAACCTCATGTTAACATTGGAACTATTGGTCACGTTGATCATGGTAAAACAACATTAACAGCTGCTATTACAGCAACTTTATCATTAGAAGGTGACTCTGTAGCAAAAGATTATGCTGATATTGATGGTGCACCTGAAGAACGTGCTCGAGGAATTACAATTAATACTGCACACGTTGAGTACGAAACAAAAGATCGTCACTATGCACACGTAGACTGTCCAGGTCACGCAGATTATGTAAAAAATATGATTACAGGTGCTGCTCAAATGGATGGTGCAATTTTAGTTGTATCTGCTGCTGATGGTCCAATGCCACAAACAAGAGAACATATCTTATTAGCTAAACAAGTTGGTGTACCACATATTGTTGTATTTTTAAATAAACAAGATCAAGTAGATGATGACGAATTACTAGAATTAGTAGAATTAGAAGTAAGAGAGTTATTATCAGCTTATGATTTCCCAGGTGATGATATTCCAATTTGTCCAGGTTCAGCTTTACAAGCAATTGAGGCAATTTCTGCGAATCCAAGTATTCAACGTGGTGATAACCCATGGGTTGATAAAATTTATGCATTAATGGATTCAGTAGATGCTTATATTCCAACACCTGAACGTGATGTTGAAAAAACATTCTTAATGGCTATTGAAGATGTATTCTCAATTACTGGTCGAGGGACAGTAGCAACAGGACGAATTGAAAGAGGGGTTGTAAAAGTTGGTGATAATGTTGAGATTGTTGGTGTTGCTGAAACTCAAACAACAACAATTACTGGTATCGAAATGTTCCAAAAAACATTAGATGAAGGTTTCGCTGGTGATAATGTAGGTATTTTATTACGTGGTGTTACACGAGAAGATATTGAACGTGGTATGGTGTTATCACAACCAGGTACAATTACACCGCATACTAACTTTGAATCAGAAGTATATGTGTTAACTAAAGAAGAAGGTGGCCGTCATACACCGTTCTTCACAGGTTACCGTCCACAATTTTACGTACGAACAACTGATGTAACAGGTTCAATTGAGCAATTTACAGCTGATGATGGTTCTGTTGTAGAAATGGTAATGCCAGGAGATCGTATTAAAATGACTGCAGAATTAATTTATCCAGTTGCAATTGAAGAAGGTATGCGTTTTGCGATTCGTGAAGGTGGCCGAACAATTGGTGCTGGTGTTGTTTCTAAAATTGTTAAATAATTGAAAAAATTTATGGAAATAAAATCGAATCAAAAAATTCGTGTAAGGTTAGAATCTTTTAACCGTGAACTTTTGAATACATCAATTCAAAAGATATCAGAAATTATTCGTGATACAGGGGTTTATAAGGCAGGAGTTGCATCTTTACCAACAGATAAACGAATCTATTGTGTATTACGTTCACCGCATGTTAATAAAGATTCGCGTGAACATTTTGAAATTCGTACTTATAAACGAATAATAGAAATTTATTATGATGCTTCTGTTAATATCTTTGATTTGTTAGTAAAATCTGATTTACCACCGGGAGTATTTTACAGAATATGTATTTCATAGAATTTAATAAAATAATCGAATAGGATTCGATTATTTTATTAAATTAAAAAAGA
>Ga0115011_10000520_pt1 | contig 31206 bp, 27 predicted proteins | sample TroAtlMetagenome_2_FD_88705 | JGI IMG/M metagenome (GOLD analysis project Ga0115011, IMG submission 88705) | Marine eukaryotic phytoplankton communities from Atlantic Ocean - Tropical Atlantic ANT8 Metagenome | ecosystem: Environmental > Aquatic > Marine > Oceanic | place: Tropical Atlantic...
GCTTTTGGATAAAATCTATCTTCCCACGTTACATCAATTGATGAGGGTAATGAAGGGCCTCCAAATTTTTCAAGTGGGGTTGTCAAAGGGAATCCTTGAGACCAAGGATGTGTGCCTTCTGTACCCATAAATTTTCCAAAACTATCTCTAAATGCATATAATGTTTCATAAATACTCATTGGAGGGCAATTATCAGAAAGGAAGGATTCTACTTGATTATTCTCTATCATAAATCTCTCACAATCCATAGGGTTCCTAAATTTAATCATTAATTAAAAATTGAGACTTTGCATAATTAACTGCATTATGGAATAAAGCCATTCCTTCTCCTTCTCCATGTTCTACATTCTCTCTAGTCCATGTTGCCCCTAACCATGTTGAATGATTTGCTTCTGGGTGGGGCATTAATCCAAATACTAATCCTGAAGGATCGCAAACTCCTGCAATATTTCTCCAACTAGCATTTGGTGAAATTGGATAAGGTAATAATTTATCTGACTTTGAAGGATATGTGTCTGTTGGATTAACATATCTTACAACTAATTGTCCACTTTTATCCCATTTGTCCAAGAGATCTTTGTCGTTAGTGACAAATTTTCCTTCACCGTGCCTTACTGGTACTCTCATCCTCGTCAATCCTTTTGTCCAAATGCATTGGCTGTTTTTTTCGAATTCCAAAGTTACCCATCTATCTTCATAATGTCCACTATCATTGAGTGTTAATGATGCTGTTTGCTCAAATGAAATATCTTCATCTCCTGGTAAAAGTCCCATTTTTACTAAAACTTGAAAACCATTACAAATTCCAATAATTGGTTTTTTGTCTTTAACGAATTTACGTACTTGTTCCCTTAAACCAAATCTAAGCCTATTTCCCATCAGCCTTCCACTTCCTAAATGATCACCAAAAGAAAACCCGCCAGGCACTGCCATAATGTGGAAATCATCTAACTTTATTTCTCCGTTTACGATTTTATTTACATGTATCCGTTCGGACTTTGCACCTGCCATTTCGAAAACTGCTGCGGTTTCTCTATCACAATTTATACCAAATCCAGTAAGTACGGCCACTTTTACAGTCATTCTGAATTACCTCCGTGTAATGTTCCCTTCCATGCACTTCTCAATTCACTAACAGAGTGTGATAAAATAAGTTCCCCATTATTAGTTATAGAAATTGTATCACTTTCGCCTACAAACCCAATATGATCACATGCAATGTTTTCCATTATATTTTCAAATCCTGCAATATTCTTTGGGTTAATACTTACTACAATACGGCCAAGGCTTTCTCCAAATAATGCTCCCCAAGTATCAAGGTTTTCGTCATACTCACAAAGCTTTGTAATTTCAACTTCTGCTCCCGCATCAATTCCAAAACAAGACTCAGCAAGTGCTACTGCCAAACCTCCTTCGGAACAATCATGAGCACTAGCAACTAAACCAGAATGAATGGCTTTCGTAAGTGCTTTGTATGCAGACAAATTTCTTTCGGGAGTGATTTTTGGAACCACTCCTCCAATTCCACTACTTCCTTTTGATTCGTTTTGTAACATGTAAGCAAGTTCGCTTGCACCAAGTTCTTGTTTTGATTCCCCAATAAGATAAATTGAATCCCCTGAGTTTTTGAAATCAGAAGAAGTTGCATTTCTTACATCTGGATGGTTGCCCATCAAACTGAATAATAATGTGGGTGGGACGCTTATTTTCTCACCATCTAATGTTGCATCATTTTTCATAGAGTCTTTTCCTGAAATACATGGTAGGGAATAAGCCCGGCAAACATCTTCTAATGCTCGATTTGCTCTAACTAATTGAGCCAGTTTAAAACGCCCATCGGGGGTTTTTTCACTTTCTACTGGATCTGGCCAACAAAAATTATCTAATCCTGCAATTCTATCTAAATCAACTCCAACACAAACTGCATTTCTTACTGCTTCATCAACACTTGCTGCTGCCATAGCATAAGCGTCTAAATCAGAATATCTGGGCATAATTCCACATGAAATTACGGCGCCATGAGTTTCTCCTTGAATCGGGGCTATGACTGCTGCATCTCCTGGAGCATCATGATTTACTCCTCCGAATGGTTTGATTACTGATTGGCCTATCACTTCATGATCATATGATCTAACCCACCATTCTTTACTTGCAATATTGGGTCTTGCCATAAGGCGTTCTAGAATTAATCCCATCTCCTCTGCTTCACAATCATTAGGGAATTCTATTGGAGTATGAACTGGAGGATTCCATTCTGATTCTAATTGAAGTTGTGGGCACCCATCATGAAGGAATGAAATAGGTAAATCTGCAACAATTTGCTCCCCATAACTAACTAAGAACGTACCTGAATTTGTAAATTCGCCAACAATTGTTGCTTCTACTTCGTGTAAAGTGGCTAATTTTTCAAACTCAACTATGTTTTCTTCGCTCACCCCTACTGTCATTCTCTCTTGGGACTCAGAAACTAATATTTCCCATGAACTTAGACCTAATTGTTTCAAAGGTACTTTTGAAAGATCTAAATTGGCCCCTCCTGTTAATTCTGCCATTTCTCCTACACTCGAGGATAAGCCTCCAGCCCCGTTATCTGTAATTACTTGAATAAGGCCTAAATCTCTAGCTTCTAATAGCATATCAACCATTTTTTTCTGGGTGATTGGGTCGCCAATTTGAACTGCACTACTAGGGCTTTCATCAGTCAATTCTAAACTAGAAAAGGTGGCACCATGTATTCCGTCACTTCCAACTCTTCCTCCTACCATGTAAATTAAATCACCAGCATGTGGGGTTTTGATATGGCTTTCTCGACCATCGGGGAGATGTCTTGGTAAAATCCCAACAGTCCCACAATAAACTAATGGCTTTCCAATATATCTATCATCAAAAATAATTGCGCCATTTACTGTGGGTATTCCACTCTCATTTCCTCCTGCTCTAACTCCAGCGTGAACTCCTCGCATTACACGAGAAGGGTGGAATAACCCTTCTGGTAAATGCCCATCATAATCTGGGGGGCCAAAGCAAAAAACATCTGTGTTTGCAATTGGTCTTGCACCTAAACCAGTACCTAAAATATCCCTATTTACTCCAACTATTCCAGTCATTGCTCCACCAAATGGGTCTAATGCACTTGGAGAATTATGTGTCTCTGCTTTCATACATAAACTCCATTCTGGTGTCCATTCGATTACTCCAGAATTATCATGGAACAAAGAAAGGAGCCAGTCAACTTTTTGTTGCATTTCTAAAGCAGGTTTCATGATATAAGTTTTAAACAACGAATCTATTTCAGTATCTTCTCCTGTTTCATTATCTACATGGTGTATTTTTGCCGCGAAAATTTTGTGTTTACAATGCTCAGACCATGATTGTGCCAAACATTCCAATTCTACATCTGTTGGGGAATTGGGGGGTAAATTTAATTTTTTACGTTTTTCTTGAACTTTGGGATCTTGATAGTTTGCTTGAATTGTTTTCATCTCTTCTAAATTTAAAGCAAGTAATCCCTTTTCACTAATTTCTATTAATTCTGCATCGCCCACATTTAAATTAATAGTAGTTGGTTGAGAATATTCTATTTCCTTTAATTCGGGAAAGCCTAGTTCTGGCCAATCACCAATCATACAATCATTAATATCAGAAATTACCACTGTTTCAATTAACGAATTGTGTAATTGGTTTGAAAGCCAATTCAAATCAACATCTCCCATCCCAAAAAACACATAACTAATTGTTGTTGATATGCGGGGTTGTTTGGCCATCTCTGGGAAAATTGTAGCAAAACCATCTTGTGCTGCTGTGGCTCTATTATCAGTTACACCTGGCCTGAATCCCACTGTAATTACTGCTTCGGGTGTTGTTTCAAACGCTTCTTTATTACCTAATAATGGTGAGTTAAAACTGCCGATTTCAATTATTGGATCTGTAAATAAATCATCTACTAATTTATTTAATTGATTATCTGAGAGGGGTGAATTAATTTGATACCCAATTATACTTCTTACTTCTTTGATTTCCAAATTATAATCAGTTTTTAATTGAGATTTTATTGTGTCTCCCCTAACATCTCTTAACCCTCCTCCCACCTTGGGAGTGACCTCAATTCTTTGGATGTTGGATTGCAAACGACCCTCTCTTAGTACCTCTCGTAATACGGGCCGTCCATGAATGAATCGCTAATTTTTAAAAAATAAAAGTGTGATTTTAATTAAAAATTATTTTGAAAGGTTTTTTGCAATGGATTCAATTTCAATAATTAGTCCATCTAATGTAGATTTTGTTATTGTTGGATGTGCAATTACTGGCCTTAATATCTGCACTCCTTCCAATTGTGCTAATGAAATCATATATTCGCCGTTGGCCACTAATTTTTGGCGTAATTTAATATTAAATTCATCAATTTCATTTATTTCTTCGGGAATCCAACGAAAACATACATTTGTAAATTCTCTAGATGACATTAATTCTAAATTTTGGTGTTGTTTTACAATTTTTTCTAAATATGATGCTAAGTCAAGACAATATTCCACCCGTTTAGTCCATCCTTCAGTTCCTAATGTCAACCAAGTAAACCATAATTTAATCACATCTGCTCTTCTTCCACAAGCAAGACTTGTTTTTCCTAAATCAAGATTGGTTTCTTCTCCATGAAATAAATATTCTGGGTCTTTTTCACAACTTGCAATCATCCGAAGATTTGAAGAGTTTTTTACTAAAAATGTTGAACAAATTAATGGTAAACCCATTAATTTGTGTGGGTCCCAACAGATTGAGTCGGCCTCATTAATTCCGTCTAAAAGATGTTGAGATTTTTTACTAAATAATGCTGCACCACCCCAAGCTGCATCTAAATGATGCCAAATATCGTATTTTTTACATATTTTAGAAATCTGATTAATTGGATCAAAATTTCCTCGGATTGTAGTCCCTCCTGTTGAAACTACACACATTGGAATTTTGGATTTCTTTAATGTGTTTTTAATTTCTTTTTCCAAATCCTGTACTTTCATCTTACCGTTTTTATCGCAATTAATTTTGATTATGTTTTCCGTACCGATACCCATTATTTTAACAGCATTCTCTATTGAATAATGGGATTCAGAGGAAATATATATTTGAAATTCCTTACCCAAATTACCTTTCTTTACATATTCGGGAAAAATATAATTCCTTGCACAAACTAATCCTAATAAATTCCCATTTGACCCCCCAGAAGTAAATGTCCCATCCCCTTCAATCCATCCAATTAAATCAGTCATTTTTGAAATTATACTTTTTTCAATTACTGTTGCCACAGGAGCAGTATCAAAAGTATACATAGAAGTATTTGTAGATGCTACCAAAAGTTCTCCTAAAATTGCAGGTATATGTGAACCCCCCCATAAACTTTGTAAAAAACCTGGTTGATTGGTTTTTACGGAAAGATCCAAATATTTTTTAAAATAATTTATCACCAACTCATCGGATAGTGGAGTAGATGGTGTTGTTAATTCAAACTCTTTGTTTAATTCCTTGAAACCAATATTGTGCCTTATTTTTCCAAACTTTTGATCAAATATATGTTCTTTAATAAGTTTAACAATATCATCAAAGAATTTTATTTCTTCTTCCATTTTATGTAATCGCAGCCTGAATATACTAATATGGATGACTACGATTTCAAATTTATGAACCAGTAAGTATTGAAATAAATAGTAATTAGAAGATGTTAATGTTGTTTCATTTATTAAAATTCATCCCGTTTTCCAATACCTCTAAAATGCGGAGGATGGTGTTGAAAAAAAATTGGAGGGGGATTATAAAAATCTATGAAGAATGTTACCATTCAAATTTGAAAAAGGGAAATACTTTGATTAAATTTTATTCTGCCCGTGCTTATACCAACCTTAATAAAAAATCTGAGGCATATAACTTATGGAATTCCATTCTCTGGTTTAAAAATGCAAGATATCAAAGACTTAGACTTGCAATGATATTAGAAAATGAAGAAGATTTGTTTAATATTTTAATTGCAGATATTGCAGATAATATTCAAAACGCAGAAGAATTTTTTGAAGAATATGTTAAAAAATATCAAATGAAACATCCTAAAGAAAGAAATGATTTGAAAAAAGAAAAAGATTTTTTTTGGGAGGAAATTCAATTTAAACAAAATGGAAGAATTGTACAAATGTATAGTCCCTGTGGAAAAGTATCATGGTTAATGCCTAAAGATTATGATTTAAGTGATACTCATGAAGATTTATTGAGGGTATGTGCTCATGTTCTATTAAAACCGATGAGTAAACATTTACTTGAGGGATGGGTCCCTTCTAGAAAAGCAGGATCAAGACCAGGTTTAGCTCTTTCTTGTGGAATTGATTCTGTTGCAGCATTACTTATAATGCCTAAAAATACTGTTGCTTTACACCACAGAAGAGCGTTTAGTTCTATGATAAAGCATAGTAATGCAGATATAACTATGGATGCATTGAAAAATGAAAAAAAATGGGTTATTGATTCAATTATTAGTGATCATGAAGTGTTAAGAACTACGCTAGGTAAACCTATTGGGTTTTCGACTGATTTTGCAACATGTGCACATTTAATATTATTAGCAGATTATTATGACTTAGATTCTATAGCTATGGGTATGCCGATTGATAATACCTATTTGCGTAAAGGTGCTGTGTTTAGAAATTTTATTGAGGAGCGGCATGTTTGGATATATTGGTCAAAAATATTTAATTCGATTGGCCTTGCATATAATTCTCCTCTTGCAGGAATTTCACAAGCAGGAGCCCTTAAAATTGTAAAAGAAGGGGGGTTTACTAAATATGTAAATTCTTGTTTACGGGGAAAAGATGGTGATGGGTGTGGAAGTTGTTGGAAATGTTTTCATAAAAATGGGGTCCTTGGAAGGGCCTTTGATCCAACTGTTGGAGAAATAGATATATTCTTACAAAAACGACCATTAAAAACTGCTGTACATGTGACTTGGGTTCTTCAAAAATTCGATTTATTTCATTTGGTTCCTGATTTAAAATATTTGGAAGATTTAGATTTATCGTGGTGGGAAAAATACTATCCCCCTGCATTAAATTTACTTCCTGAAAAATATTTACAAATTCAAAAAAATTCGATCGAAAAATATCTAAAACCAATGCCTAAACCATATGCTATCGAAAATATAAATTTATTTCCTGATTTAATTTAAAATTTCCCTTAAGCATCCCCCAGTATGACTTTTTAGGGTTCTTGCAACATCTTCTGGGGTCCCTTCTGCAACAATGCCTCCTCCGTCTTCCCCTCCTTCTGGCCCAAGATCAATTATCCAATCAGATGATTTGATTACATCTAAATGATGTTCTATTATGATCACTGTATGTCCTTGATCTCTTAATCTATGTAATACCTCAATTAATTGTCTCACATCTGAAACGCTTAGGCCTGTTGTTGGCTCATCTAAAATATACACTGTGTGGGTATTTGGTGGTTTTCTTAATTCACTAGCAAGTTTTACTCTTTGTGCTTCTCCTCCAGATAATGTTGTTGCGGCCTGACCTAATTTGATATAGCCTAACCCTACATCATCCAATGTTTTCAATATTCTAAACAACCTTTTATGATGTTCAAAAAATTTGACAGATTCACTTACACTCATTTCTAAAACATCATAAATATTTTTTCCACGCCACTCTACTTCTAATGTTTCTCTAGTATATCTTTTACCTTTGCAAATATCACAAACCACCCAGACATCTGGAAGGAAATTCATTTCTAATTTCGTTGATCCAGCGCCTTTACATGCTTCACAACGCCCTCCCTTTACGTTAAATGAAAAATGCCCTGGAGTGTACCCTCTTTCTTTTGATAATGAAGTTTCAGAAAATGTTTTTCGAATAATATCAAATGATTTTGTATATGTGGCAGGATTAGATCTTGGTGTTCTGCCAATAGGTGATTGATCTATTACTATCGCTTTATCTACATGTTCTATCCCTTGAATACTTACATGCTTTCCAGGAGATGTATCTGCTTTCTGTACATCCCTAAGTAATGCTGGGGCTAATATTCTAGAAATTAAACTAGATTTCCCACTTCCTGAAACTCCTGTTACTGAAACCATGCAACCTAATGGTATGCATACTGTTATGTCTTTTAGGTTGTTTTCGTTTGCACCTAATACTATCAAATACTTTCCATTTGGTTCGACCCTTGTTGTGGGTATAGGTATTTGTTTAAACCCTGACAAATATTGCCCTGTAGTACTTTTTTTACATTTCATTACCTTTTCTGGGGGGCCTGCGACTACTATTTCTCCACCATTTCTACCTGCTCCTGGACCAATATCAATCAAATAATCTGCTTGGTGTAATGTTTCTTCATCATGTTCTACAACTATCAATGTGTTTCCTAAATCAACTAATTCTCTTAATGTTGATATTAATTTTGCATTATCTCTTTGATGTAATCCTATTGAAGGTTCATCTAAAACATACATTACTCCCGTCAACTTACTTCCAATTTGAGTCGCTAACCTTATTCTTTGGCTTTCTCCTCCAGATAATGTATTTGCTTTACGATTTAATGTCAAATACCCTAACCCTACATCATTCAAAAATTTTAATCTACTCTGAATTTCAAGTAATGCATCTTTAGCAATATGAAGTTCTCTTTCTGATAATGTTTTAGAATCTATCCAATTAGAAATTATTTTTTGTGCATTAAGAATGGTGGCAGTAGATAATTGAGGTAAAGTAGTTCCTCCAATAGTAACTAATCTTGCAGATTTATTCAATTGTTCACCTATACACCCTTCACATGGATGATCTATCATAAACGAAGATATCCTATTTCTAGTTCCTTCATAATCGGTTTCCCTATACAATCTATCTAATCTTGAAAGTACTCCTTCCCATGGTTTTCTCATAGAATAATTCGATCTGCCTTTTCTACCTTCAATATTAAAATCAATATTTTCTGAACCTGTTCCGTTTAAAATCAAATCTCTTCCTGTTTCGTCCCATTCTTTGAAAGGTATTGTTGGATCGTACCCGTAATGTATTGCTGTTTGAGCCATAATTGCACGATACCATCCTGCAGACATTGAGCGTTGAAGTGGTCGAATACACCCATCTACAATACTCAAATTTTCATCTATAATTAGATCTAATGATAGTTGTTTTTGTACGCCAAGCCCTTGACAATCTGGACATGCACCCAATGGAGAATTAAATGAGAAAATCCTAGGACTCATTTCGGATAAAAAGGCCCCATGGTCTGGGCAAGCAAACTCTTCACTATATGTTGTTACTTCATTAGATTCTGAATTAATATCCTCAACACCAACACTACCCCCACCAAATTTTAATGCGGTCTCTACTGCTTCTGTTAATCTTTGTTTGTTTTCATTTTTTAATTTGATCCTATCAATTCTAATATCAATGTCATGCCTGAGATTCTTTTCCAACTCTGGAGGATTCTCAAAAGAAACTTCTCTACCATTCACCTTACCATCAAGAAATCCATTTTCAACCATTTGACGAAATAAATCTGAATGGGTGCCCTTTCTATTTCTTATTGCTGGACTCCAAATAGCTATTGGTTTACCATCATAACGCCATAAAATATCATCTACAATTTCCTGAACTGTTTGAATTGATACTTCTTTTCCACATTCTGGACAATGAGGGGTGCCTATCCTAGCCCAAATCAATCTAAGATAGTCCATTATTTCTGTAACTGTTGAAACTGTGGAACGTGGATTATGTGATCCTTGCTTTTGATCAATACTAATTGCTGGGGATAAGCCTTCAATACTATCACAATCTGCTTTTTTCATCTGTCCTAAAAACTGCCTAGCATAAGAGCTTAGAGATTCTACATATCTTCGCTGACCTTCTGCATATAATGTATCAAAAGCCAAACTTGATTTCCCACTTCCCGAAACTCCAGAAATTACTACAAATTTCCCGCGGGGAATTTCGACATCAATATTCTTCAAATTATGTGTACGTGCACCTTTGATGACTATTACTTTCTCATCCGACTTTGGCTTAGGTGACATACTAACAGAATGCTGTGAAAGGCAGTGGTTCTTGAAGTCATGTCTTTAAAATAATACAAAAAATATTAATTTCGACTTTCTGTTATCATACTTTCATGAGAAAGCATGTTTAGTATAATTTCGCCAAAATCACGCGCATAAGCACATAAACGTCTTATTGATTCTGAAATATGGTCTTCGAATAATAATTTGTTGGCATCTTTTTTACCTCTCCAAAGACTTTTTTCATGTTCTTTTAGAATTTTTTGTGCTCTCTTTAAAGAAATCCTAGCCTCCTCAATTTCTTCTAGATTATATGTCCTAATATTAATCATTAAAGCACGTACTGCTGCTTGCCAAATTGGAATCTGGTTAAGTGGGGGGGCTTTTAAAGAAAGTTTGGTTCTACCTTTATCTTCAAGAATAAGTGCCGCCATCTGATGTGTATGATCTCCCATTCTTTCAAAAGTACGTGCTATGTTGGAATATTCTACGGCTTGTCTACGTCTAAGTTTTAATCGCTCGGCTATCTTGTATGAATCTAAAGCAATTCCTGCTTGTCTTTCGATAAAAAATCTCAAACTATCAATTTCTCTTTCTCTTTCTTCATAATCTTCAATGAGGGAAAGCTCTTGTCCTGAAAGCACATCTAATGTATCACGTACAAGAGAATTTAGTTGCATATACATCTGATTTAAGCTGCTTCTCATTGGTAACTCACCTGCATTAAGTAAAGTAATCAAGGTGATACTATTATTAGATTCATTTTCGATTTCAAATCCACGTGTTGATCTTTGAAATGTTCGAATAATCCTCCTTATTTTTTGCTTGTTTTCAACTTTGAATCGAACTATAATCTGATCTGTTCCACTTAGATATGCTCCCATTAAATGATCTAATAATCCCCCTTCTGGAATTTTATCTAAATTCAAAATGATTTTTTTGATATCCTCTACAGACTCAAAGGGGATTAATCTTAATGCTCCTGAAGGTCGCCAATCTATTTCAATTCCATCACTTGTATTCAAATTATGAGATTGTATCCAATTTTTGGGTAAACTAAGTGTATATGTTGCCCCTCCAGTGTACTGCAATTTTCTAACTTCTTTGTCTCCTTTCCCTCTCGCCATGTCTTAGCCATACGTTTTCTAAATATAACTATATAGATTAGGGTAGTTCTACATAATATACTAATTAAGAGGGGTAGATAATTATGGAACCGATAATGATGGTCGTACTAGCTTTATCCATCTTGGTCTGTGCATATATGGCATGGAATATTGGTGCTAACGACGTTGCAAATGCGATGGGTACTTCTGTGGGAAGTCGGGCACTAACTCTTAAACAAGCAGTAATAATTGCAGCTATTTTTGAATTCTGTGGTGCTTTTTTCGCAGGTGATGCGGTTACAGATACTGTGAGAAAGGGAATTTTATCAGTAGATTTTGATGAAGTGCTTCCTGATGGGTTCGCTAATGATTTGATGTATGCCTTTATTGCAGCGATGATGGCTGCAGCGGTTTGGCTTACGATTGCAACAAGGTTTGGGCTGCCCGTATCGACGACTCATTCAATAATTGGGGGGATTCTTGGGGTGGGGCTAATCCTTGAAGTACAACATAGTACATCCCTAATAGATTGGTTAGTAGTTCGAAAGGTCGTGATGTCTTGGGTTGCAAGTCCTTTGATGGGAGGGATTATCGCTTTCCTATCATTTACTGTTGTTCGTATGGCCATTCTTGATGCAGATAATCCTGTTGAAAGATCTAAATGGTTGGCACCAATATTAGCACTACCTACGTTCTTTGTATTGGGGCTTGCTTTACAATTTAAAGCATTGAAAGGTTTCTTTTCGAGGGCTGCGGAAAATGGATGGATTGAAAATAAATATGATTGGTTGCCTGTAAAAGAAAATGGGGTGTTCAACCCTTGGGCAGAAAACGCCTGGTTTCCAATCAACAGTTTAATACTTGCATTAGCCATTGGTGCCCTCTCAAGTATAATTTTATGGTGGGTTTTACGTAAATATGACTTCAATAATGAAAGAGGGGGCTTCACTGGAGTTGAGCGTATCTTTGTTTGGCTACAAATAATTACTGCCGCCTATGTGGCCTTTGCGCATGGTGCAAATGATCGATCAAATGCAATTGGGCCCATGGCTGCTGTCTATGATATCTTGTCAAGTGGGGGAGAGTTGTCAGCCAAAGTAGACATTCCTTTGTGGCTAGTTCTACTTGGTTCTGCTGGTATTGCTATTGGTGTAATGACTTGGGGCTATCGTGTTATGGAAACTATTGGTAAAAAAATTACAGATATTACTCCGACCAGGGGGTTTGCTGCTGAATTTGGGGCTGCAACGGTAATTCTAATGTTTTCAATGCCCTTTTTGGCTGTACCTGTATCAACTACTCACACACTAGTTGGTGCGGTGGTCGGGGTTGGACTTGCTGGGGGGGCTAAAGCTGTTGATTTCCGCGTCTTTGGAAAAATTGCTGCTTCTTGGGTTGCTAGTTTACCTGCCGCTGCTTTTGGGGCAGTCGCAATATATGTTGCAAGTGGTTCAAATCCATTAAAAATTAGTTTAATTATTCCTCTTGCTTTCATTGCAGTTGTTTATGTATTATGGAAAACAAAAGATGACGAAATATATGTGGAAGATGCTTTGGCGGATGTTGGCAGCACTAATTCAAAATCTCAAATAGCTCCAACTGTCTTTGAGTTATTTCACAAACACGCAGAAGCAGTTGAAGTCACTGTTAACCATATGTTAAAAGCAGTCAATAAGGCAGCATCTGGAAAAGATGCAAAGACAGAAATTAAAGCCACTGTTGAATCGGAATTAGTCGCTGATAATTTAAAATCGGCCTTACGTGAAAAGGTAGGTTCGCGTGAATGGAAACTACTGATCGGTAGTGAGGCTTTCTTACATATGCTTACGCGTCAAGATAGGATTGCTGATTATGCACAAAATGTCGCTGAACAACTTTCCTTTAGAGAGTTGTATGAAAATGAGGAGGCTCGAAAGTTGCTTAAGAAAATGGCTTCATCTGTGGCTGAAACCGTTGCTGCATACGAAGATACTGTTGAAATCCTTAGAGATATTACCTTATCTGGGTATACTAAATCTGGAAAAATGGAACTGCTAAAGATGATTAGGAAAGTTAACTTAAAAGAGCATGAGGCTGATATTTCTGAAGCTACTGCTGCAGCATTTGTGTTTAGTAATGGAGAGGATCACCCATTGGCTGCAATGCATATGTATCGTGTCTTACAACGAATGGATGATGTTGCAAATGCTTGTGAGGCTGCTGCAAATGCCTTCTTACCAATTGTTTACAACTAATAATACTTGGAACTGGAATAATGGATATACACAAATTATTCTTTTTTGTGTTTTGAAAGGAAAAATTCTGGAATAAAGACTTCTGTCCAACTTGCCCGTTTTAGATTTTCTTTTTCAGTAAAAAATGACCTTGCATAAATAGATATTAAATCAATAATTACTACAGTTATGAATATAATTATTAGGTATGCAATGACTTTGTCATATTGTAAAAATTTCAAATATAAATTGATGTAGTAACCAATTCCACCTGCTCCAACAATACCAATTACAGTACCGTGTCTAACATTATATTCAAACATAAAAATTAATTGAGAAATTAAATTGTTTGCTGATTCTGGAATTACAACTCCAATTGATTTTTCCATCTTATTTAATCCCATGGCATCTGCAGCATCTAAAGGATCTCTAGAAATCCCTTCAATTGATTCATACTGTAATTTTCCTAAATAACCAATTGTATAAAATGTCATGGCCAAAGCACCAGAAACTGGCCCGAACCCAATTAAAATAACAAATAAAATAGCCCAAATAATACTTGGTAAACTTCTAAAAGCCGCCAAAATAATTCTTGCTGGGTATGAAATCCATAAAGGATTTAAATTTCTGGCGGCCAATAAAGAAAGTGGCAATGAAAGTATCATTCCAAAAATTGTTGCGACAAATGCAATCTTCAACGTTTCAGTCATTCCAATCCATGCTGTTGAGCATTTAAATTCAAAAGGGGGGTATTCTGTACAAACTGGATATGCTTGGGGTTTTATTACTCTCCAATCTGGGGGCCACAACGATTCATAGAAAAACACAGAAAGGTTATCTAAACTATTTTCAAGAGATCCCCAATCACCATCTACTAAATCACTAAAAATCAACCAAGTAAGTGTCAATAATAATATTAACAAAAGGGGTAGTTTCACCCTTCTATAATAATTTTGAAATAAAGACATCATTCCTCCTCCACATTAGTTATCTCTTTTATTTTAGCATCTTCGATTGAAAAAATCCTATCACCCATTTGTTTGGCTCTAGAAATATCATGTTCAACAACCACAAGGGCGGATTTGTTTTGATGGATATATTCTACCACTTTTGATTGTACAATTTCTTTTGTATGCTCATCTAATTCACTTAAAAATTCATCAGCTAAAATTAATCTTGGTTGTTGAGATAAAGTTCTAGCAGTAGCAACTCTTCTTTGTTGTCCACCTGATAGTTTTCGAATAATATTATATTGAAGGGGTTCTATTCCCATAGCAATAATTGCATCTAATGCATGTTTTTTAGCAATTTTTGAAGGGAAGGGGGCCCAAAATCGTTTATGTCCTGCGTTAGCACCAAGCATAACATTATGCATTACACTAGCGTGCCGAACCAATCCTAAACTTTGGGGGATGTACCCTAATTCTCCTTTATTTGGGTGTTGAGGTAAATGTTTACCACACACTTCAATAGATCCTGAAATTGGCCTGACTAACCCTGCAATTGTTTTGAGGAGTGTTGTTTTTCCAATTCCTGATATCCCTGTTAAAACTATAATTTCACCAGGGTATGCCTTAAACTCACCAATATCAATTAGAATGTTTTTGGGATCATACCCAATACTTACATTCTGAAGATTTACTAGAGGGGTGTTTTCTTTGTCCTCAATAAGAAAGCACCCCCCATAGATTTAATCTTCAAGAGGAGACTATATCAAACTTAGTTTCAAAATATGTTGAGATTCCAGGTATATTTGAAATTAAATCTGAGTAGCTTCCAAGGTGTTGTTGAGATGTCACCGTAACTAATCCTGGAGTATTCAAAATATTGTTTAATATTTGATCTCCACATGTGTTTTTTGGTGAATCTGAATCAACTTGGTGTGTTGTGATGTCATAACAACCAGTATATGTATTGCCCATTACTGTCATATTTTCTACATATTGTTCATTATTTAATGAAAGAAGGGCATTAAGTATAGCTGTCCTTGTTTGGATATCTATTCTATCTGGGTTATACATTACTGGGTGACTTGGTGCTTTACCAAACATAGGTAATGCAACATATTGATCCATTGCTAAACACCAATCTTCATTTTCTGTTGGGTCCTCATTATCACAATATGAAGCTACTGTACTATCTTTTGCAAATGCAACATCACCTGTTCCATCAGATAAGCATTTTACTGCTCCACTATATCCATAGTATGGTGTCCCAGAATCTGGAATTGAAGCATCATCACTAAAGAAATTGAATATTGTATTTCTTAATGATTCTATGTCTGTTGGATCTCCTATTACCTCAGCATACCCATTACCAATTAAATAGCCCATTGGTAATAACATACCTGCTGATTTTAACCATCCTGTATGACATGATGTTTTACCTTCCAACAATGCAAAAGGGTCAGTAGTTGGATCATCATCTAAATGTGCTGCTGCCATTTCACTATCTGCCTTTACCCATGCGTGTGCGTTGTAATGTGTTCTTCCATCTGATTTTTGGTCAGCAGCCATTGCAGCTAATCCATATTCTTTCCAACCAACCCATGAAGCTCCTCCATCCATAAATGCAATGTCTGCATTTCCAAATCTTAAAGCCTCAATAATTGCACCTTCAGAACTTACTGGGTAAAGTTCAACAGTTACTCCTAATTTATCTGCTAAATAATCAGCTAAAATTTGGGGGTTTTCATCAGGATTATCATAATCATCTTTAACTTCATATGCTATTACAACATTGTCAATTGTTGGTGTCATTAAATCATTAATTGTGTATTTATCATTATAATATGCTGAAATTCCTGGAATTGCTGACAATACTGCAGAATAGCTTCCTAAATGTGTTTCTGTGTCTGTTTCAACGATTCCTGGTGTACTTAATACATCAGATAATATTGCTGCTCCATCTACCTCATCCTTCATTTCAACTAATGCTGTGGTTACTTTATTTACTAATTCTTCATCCATATATTGAGGATTGTACATTACAGGGTGACTTGGAGACTGCCCAAATGCTGGTAATGCAACATATTGATCTATTGCTAAACACCAATCTTCATTTTCTGTTGGGTCCTCATTATCACAATAAGATGGTACTGTGCTATCTTTTGCAAATGCAACATCACCTGTTCCATCAGATAAGCATTTTACTGCTCCACCATATCCATAATATGGTGTCCCAGAATCTGGAATTGAAGCATCATCACTAAAGAAATTGAATATTGTATTTCTTAGTGTTTCTACATCATTTGCATCACCAACAACATTTGCATATCCATGTCCAATTAAATATCCCATTGGCATTAACATACCTGCTGATTTTAACCATCCTGTATGGCATGATGTTTTACCTTCCAATAATGCAAAAGGATCTGTTATTGGGTCATCGTCTAAATGAGCTGCTGCCATTTCACTATCTGCTTTTACCCACGCGTGTGCATTGTAATAAGTTCGGCCATCTGACTTTTGATCTGCTGCCATAACTTCAAGATCGTATTGTTGCCAACCAACCCATGCACTTCCCCCATCCATAAATGCTAAATGTGCATTTCCGAATCTTAACGCTTCTAATGCTGCGCCTTCAGAATCTATAGGATATAATGAAACATCCATGGTTAATTTAGTACCAAGATAATCTGCCAAACGTTGTGGATTTTCATCAATGTTTTCATAATCATCTTGAACTGAATATGCAATGTTTAATTTTGGCAATTCAACTGTATCTGTAGTTGTATCGTTTGTTGTTGTATTATCTGATGTCGTATTGTTTGTTGAATCGTCAACAACCGTATCATCTCTAATCAAATCTTCTTCCGTTCCTGTGCATCCAGCAAATACTGAACATATAATCAATATTGCCATCAATAATTCTTTTCCAATTTTCATTTTAATCTCCTCAAATTTAGGTGTTCCTAAAACGGTCTGCCAGGCACCCTATATATAATCTTTAGGCGCTCCTAAAATAAAACCAAACGTGTTCCTATTCTTTAAAGAATATAATATAATCTTAAAATTATATTTTCGTTTTAAATCCCATGGCACGAACAATGCACCAACCTTTACGTCCTTCCCAAATTGAAAATAAACCACCCAATATTGTACAGCCAATAATAAACCAACTCATTGATGTTGCAGATTGTGGGAGATTATCCCATAATATTGAAGGGAAGGACAAAAATGTGGGAATAGTAAGTATGGTTCCTATTATTACTATAGTGGTACCAAGTTTGATTCTGGCGGCTTTTCCCCTTGCATCTATGTTACATTCTAAGGCCATTATATCCCCCCAATTTTATTTGGGTGATAAATCTATTTTTAATTAAATGATTAAAGTAATAAAACATCAACGATTTGATTTTTGGTTCCTTTTTCATTATAAGGGAGGATGGTTAATGCATTAGATGCTGTTAAACTATGTAAATTCCCAGAGCCTTGGTGTGTTGTGGTATATGCTATCATCTCTGTGCCTATATTTTCAACTATTACTCTTGAAAAATTTATAAATTCTTTTTTAAGTTTTATATTTTCAAGTAATTTTGCTTTGACTATTTTGGGGGTGGGGCCATTTGCATTTGTAATAAATTTTAGCCAAGGATTAATTAATATTTGAAATACAACATGGGAGCTTACGGGATTTCCTGGAAGGCCAAAGATGGGTTTGTTTTTCCATTTTCCAAATAATGGTGGAGAACCTGGTTTTATTTTAATTCGCCAAAATAAAATATTGCCTTCTTCTTCCATAATTTTCCTTACGAGATCAAAATCTCCCATTGATACTCCTCCAGAAGTTATAATTAAATCTGAAATGTTGGATGCTTTATCTAATTCTTCTCTTAAATCATCAATTGTATCTGAAACAGAATTATGTCTAATGGGAATATGCCCCATTTCTTTAATCAATCCCTCCAAAACATAACTATTAGATTCATAAATTTGACCTGGTAAAAGTTCTTTTCCAGGTGCAATTAATTCATCACCTGTGGAAATTATTGAGATTTTAAGTTGTTTAATTACTGAAACTTCAGAAAATCCCATTGTTGCTAATAACCCTATTTCTCTAGGGGTAAGGTATGTTCCTTTTTTGAAAATAAGTTCGTTTTTTGATAAATTCTCACCTTTAATACGAATATAGTTTGGGAAACTAGGTGAGTAAAGTAATACTTTATTGTTTGTTTTTTTGGTTTTTTCAACCATTATAATCGAGTCAGCACCATCAGGAATTGGTGCGCCAGTCATAATTTTGATTGCAAACCCAGATGTTAATTTTTGATTAGATGTTTCTCCCGCGGGAAGGGTTTCGATTATTTCTAATTCTATTGGTTCGTTTTCTGTAGCTGTTTTTGTATCTGAATAAATTACTGCATAACCATCCATACTGGAATTATCAAAGGGGGGATCGTTTATCTTACTATAAATATCATTAGTTAAAACCCTGTGGAGGGTGTTTTCAATAGGTAATTTTTCTTCAAAAGTTGGTATTTTAATTGTTTTTGAAAGTTTGAGGGCTTCTTCTAAACTTACAAAATAATTTTTATTATTTGAAAATAAGGGGGTTGCCATATTATGTCGTTAATGATTTGTTTTAATAATATTGATTAATCAAAGTAAACTCGGTCGTTTGTGGATATTAATCTAATTGTGTTATGTTTGGGTTTATTTCTTATTTCTATTCTTTATTCTAGTGTAGGTCATGGGGGTGCTTCTGGGTATTTGGCTATATTATCATTAAGTACATTTGCAAGTATGGAAAGTAGTTGGTTAAAACAACATGTATGGTGTTTAAATTTGGTTGTAGCAGCTATAGCATTTTACCATTATTACAAGGCGGGTTTTTATGTTAAAAAATTTACAATACCATTTATTTTAGGTAGTATACCATTTGCAATAATTGGGGGAGCCCTAAAAATAAATGGTGATATTTATGATTATCTTCTTTCAATCACATTAATTTGGGCTGCTTATAGATTATACCAAACCAAAGAAATTAATGAAAAAAGGAGGGTTGTTGATTTAAGTCTGAAAACAACATTACCAATTGGTGGGAGTATTGGTTTTTTAAGTGGTATTGTTGGGGTTGGTGGGGGTATTTTTTTATCGCCAATTCTTTTATTAAAAAAATGGGCTGATCCGAAAAGTGTTGCGGCTACTTCTGCATTATTTATTTGGGTAAATTCAGCAGCTGGTTTATTTGGAGTGGGAATTTCTAATCAATTAGAAATAGATTTTAATATACTATTTCCATTTATTATTGTTGTATTAATTGGGGGTTTTATTGGTTCAAAGTTTGGAACGGTTGCGAAACAATCATTCGTTAGAATGCTTCTTATTTTGGTTTTAATAATAGCCGCGGGTAAACGTATAATTGAAATTATAATTTGATTAAATTACTAATTGGCCCACTTCATAACTTCTAAAATGTAAATTAAATTCTGTTGAATGTCCTCCCCCTAATGTAATGAGTAAGGTTGTATCATAATCTGTTGAAATCCTACAACCATTACGTTCTTCATCATTACCATTATTATTCATATTATTGAATAATTCTAATTTAATTTTATATGATTGGTCTTGTTCTAAAAGAGAAATCCTTATTTCTTCATCTAATTTTGTTACAAATCCATTCTCAAAAGCTGTATCTGGGGCACCTTGTGCTCTTGGTTGTGATGTGGCTGAACCTGAAAATGAGGATGAGAATCTTGGTGTTGTTACTTGCCTCCCATCATTTACACCATCATTATCTAAATCTGTTATTCCTTCATCCATACAACGTACAATATAATTTGCGTTGGTTACTTGAATTGGAGTACTTCCTGGTGCTAAATGAAAATTCATCAATAATTGATGGTGTCCCCAGGGTCTTTGGTTCCCTACAGGAGCGTCTGAACAATCTGGGTCTGTAGTGACAAACTCATCAACCCAACATGGTTGAAAACGATAAATAAATATCGAGTCTACCATTATTTTACCATTTTCTTCTGTTAATTCTGCAGTATTTGTTTGATTTTTAAAGGCTTTTTCCATAGTCAATATTATAGTGCTGCAAACAATCATTGATACTAAAACTATTGCAATAAATGTAATGAGGGTTCCAATTCCAACAGATGCATTACTATCTCTTTTCATATTATCACAAATATAATACTCTATTTAACCAAATTTTTCTTCGTGCTCACAATGTGGACAAATAATTGTATATGTTGCTCTTTTTGCTTTCGGAACTTGCATTACTGTTCCACATAAACTACATTGGTGTTTGATGAAATCTGGTTCCTTTTGGGTTGGTTCTTTTTGATCAAGAATTGATGTGTTTGAATTTGATGTCCAGCCCGCTACTTCATTATAACCTTCATTAGATTCTGAAATTGTTGATGATTTTAAACTTAATTTTATTTTTTTCTTTAATCTAAATCTTTTCTTTTTTACTGGCTTTTTTTTCTTAGGCATTGGTGGGGGCATTGGCATTCCTGGGAGGGGTTGGGGGCGTCTTCCTTTTTTCATCCGCCCCTTTTTTCTACGCTTCATTGCCATGGTACCAAACAACCTCAAGGGATTTGTATATTAGATTCTATTGTTGTTCAGGGGTGCCATCTTAATGAATAAATCCCACCATGTTCGTCTGTTTTTTCACTAGCACTACCAAAATAAATTCTCCATGACCCATCATCAAGTTGTACTGCTGTAGGATCTGCTAAAACTGTAATTTCCAAACCAAGTCCATTAGAAGCCGTGGATGTGTTAGCGATCATGCCTTCAACTTCCCAATTCAAACCATCATCACTTACAGCTGTCATAATCTCTTGGGGGTGAAATGGGTTAATATTTGGATGATCTTGGGGGTTCATCATAGTATAAAATAATCGATATCCATCCCCTACATTATGAATCTCAATATCTATCGCTTGATGTAGTAAAATTCCATCACTTTTATTGAAATTTATCCCATCTTCTGATGAAGTAAAACTAGCCATATGTGATGGGTCTCCACAAGAAAAATAAAGTCGGACGCTGTCATCACTATCGTTTAAACGTACTACGCTTGGGGTCCCTAAGAAATTATAACAAGGATCGCCTGCACCTTGTGCAGAATTACCATTATCAATCACCCTATTATTTGGGCTAAAGTCTGTTAAGTTTGTAAAAACTGAAGAAGTTGAATTTACCGACTCTGTTCCATTCTCTAATGTAACTTTAGTTGTAGTATACAGCCTATAAGTCCCATCATTCAATTTTATAAAATTTAACCCACATCCCCCAATTCCTGTCCTAATAGGTGAGGTGAAATTTAAACCATCATCTGAAATAGAATAGTGATGGCCTTCAGTACCATTACACATATAGAGATAAAATAAATTATCTTCAAAATAAATAAATGGAACTGTGACTCCTGATAAAACAGGTTCTCCTGGAGTTTCAAATACAACAGTTCCTGTGAATTTATTTTCTTTGGAATTGTTTGTGGGGTTCAAATCTTCGAAATCATTATCAATACTTTCGGGACAGGAATTTTGCTCCACACAATCATTTGGTTTTGTTTCTTCTTGGAGACAACCCATTAAAGGAAACGTAAACAAAAAAATAATAATTAATGTTAATATCTTCTTCATAAATACCAATTCCTAAATATATTTTTATGTTTTATTTTTAAAATAAATAAATGCAAATAAAATTGCAAGTGTGGAAATATTAAATCCAAAACCTGGTGTTTCTACCGGTTCTTCAATAATTGGTGTATTCCATGGAAGTACAATATTATGCATTGTTGAATTATCTGTTACTGTAAAAATTAATGTTGATCCTGTTGTAATTGTTATTTCAGATGGTGAAAATTCCCATGTAGATACATTTATTGGATATGTACTTGCATTACCACTTGTTATTGTAATTGATAGTAACATTTCTTGTCCTCTTCCAAACATACAATAACCGATGTTGTCATCTAAATTTGTTACATATTTACAATCAACATTACTACATTTTTCGTTTAATGATTCTGGTAGTGTGTATGAATATTCTATTCCTGGTTCGAATGTATCATTATGTGTGGGTCCTGGAAAATATGTTATTCCTGCTGATGCAGAACTTGGAATAAATATTAAAATAATTAATGAGAAAAGGTAAATTGATTTATGCGCCATATTATTTCACCCAAAGGTTGTTTTTTTTTATATTTATTCAATTACATATGTTTCCCTATTCATTGGATTATGTACATTAATTCCAAGTTCTAATAATGATTTTGCTAAGGGTGGTCTTGATGTTTTATGATCTGTATGATAAAGTATCACATCTTCTGCTTTACACTCTTTTGCAAAATTTACTAATTCGTCATGACCTGCATGAGTTGAAAAATCAAATCTTTTAACTTCTAGATCTATTGGGGTGATGTTTCCAAAAATTGGTAATCTTCCTTTTTCCAATAACATCCTTCCTCCAGTTCCCTCAGCTTGATAGCCTGTTAAAAATACCGAATTTCTATTATCCATTCTTAATCTATTAAGATACCAAACTGCAGGTCCACCTTCCAACATCCCACTTGTACTTACAATAACATCTGCTTCCAAAGCTTTTTTCCTATCCGACTTACTAGAAACTTTTCTTGCTCTTCCAAAAGCAAATTCTAATGCTGAAGGATTTAATAATTCATTTTTATGATTAAGCATTGTTTTTGTAATTGTTTTTCCCATACCATCATAATGTATTTCTAAATCTAAATCAGAATCTTGTAAAATCATCAAAATATCTTGACTTCGGCCCATTGCAAAAGAAGGAATTAATGCGGTACCTCCCCTTTCAACAACTCTTTCTACTTCTCTCAAAAATCTATTCTCTTCGTCTTTACGATTTGGATGATTTCTTCCTCCATAAGTTCCTTCCATAAATAAAATATCTGCTTTTTGAGGTTTTGCTCCTTCAACTAATCTTGAATTTCTAGTATCAAAATCACCAGAAATTAATATTTTCTTTTCTGGTGTTTGAATATCTATCATAGCAGCACCAGGAATATGTCCTGCTTTTCTTAAACACCAAGTCCAATCATCTAACTCATTTGTTTTATTATATTCATGAATGTTCCAAGCTGATTCTGATTCTGCCGCATCTCTTTTGTCCCATGCTAATGGATATCCTTCTATTTTACTTACTTTATAACAATCATTCCACATTAATTTGGATATAGATGAAGTAAAAGCTGTAGAATGTAATTTTGTATAATGAGATGAATTTAACCAAGGCACCATTCCTAAATGATCAATATGTGCATGTGTTATGATAGAATCAGATATTTTAGGTGCTGCTGCAGGATATTTAGGAGGTTTTGTAGGGGCTAAACCATAATCAAATAATAATTTTGATTTTGTATAATCTTCTATTATACATCCTACATTTCCTACTTCTTCTCCCCCTCCTAAAAAATGGTATCTAAATCCTTTATCAATTGGATCTGATGGATAAGATGTGATACGTGTTGGATTATACATTACCATTAATCAAACCTAAAATGTATTTTCACTTCAATATATGGGCCCACCCCCCTATTTCCTATGGAAAATAATTGATTGATAAAACATTGAATATCTAAGAAATGTTTAATTGATTGTCGCGAAATCGATAATTGAGGTAATTTGCATTGGAAGTGAATTGATGATTTGCATTGATATCTCAAATTAATATTTCCACAGGAAATGAAGGGGTTAGGGTATAAATTTCTAAAGTAAAAACTTCTGGATAGTAATATGGCAAGATTAAAGGGTCACAAATTTAACGTAATTGATGACCTTTGTTATGGATGTGGTGCATGTATTGGACTTTGTCCTCTCTCTGTTTTAGAATTAGTAGATCAAATAGCAGTTGTTGATGAAAAAAATTGTTCACATTGTGAATTATGTATTCCTTCTTGTCCAGTGTTTGCATTAGAATTAAAGGTAGATAATAATGAATAAAATAATTATTATTGGAGGAGGATTAACAGGACTTTCATGTGCATTTAAGTTAATTCAAATGGAAATAGAACCTTCAAATATTACAATTTATGAAGCTAGGCAAGAAATAGGTTCACCAACAAGATCACCAGGAATAGCTAAAAAATCAAAAAATATTGATATATTAATTGATAAAATTAAATTACAACCATTAACATTATTAGATTTAAATAATAATATATTTTCATTTAGGAGAGAGTGGTTAGAGAAATCACTTTCAATTTATTTAACTAAATTAGGATGTAAAATTAATTTAAAAACTACCGTAACAGAATCATTAATTGAAAAATTAGAAAAGAATAAAATCATAATTAATTGTGCTGGATTCAAAAAAAAATCAAGTGGCTTTCCAGGAGATTTTACAAATTTTATAAATTCAGAAAAATTAATGATAAATTCAAATCCTCAAAAATTAATTCCATGGAAAGGGTACTTATCTATTGAATTTAAAGAAAATAAATTTGATGAAAAATATATTTCAATAAATAAAAAAGATAATTTAAATGAAATTTGGACTTGTAATATTCAAGAAAACGAAAACATTCAAAATAAATTTATAGAAGTAATAAAATCATATTTTCCTTCTACATCATACGAAATATTAGCAAATAATACAATAGATAGGGGATTTTTATTAGCAAATAAAATAAAAGGAGAGATATAAAATGTTATCTGATCACTATCAAAACACATTAGATTATTTATTATCATTAAAAAACACACCCAAACATGCAACATTAATCGATCCAGAAAAACAAACACCAGAAGAAGCAGCAAAAATCATACAAATTGCAATAGAATCTGGTACAGATTTAATTTTAATTGGTGGTTCAACAACAAATAAAAATTCAGTTCAAGAAACAGTAGAAATTATACAAGAAACAATGGAATTACAACAATGGGCAGCAACACAAAATGGAATTTTTGAAAATCAAATAACTACAGTACCAGTAATATTATTTCCCAATGCATCCTCTACATTAAGTAATAAAGCAGATGCATTATTATTTATGACATTATTGAATAGTAATTCATCAAAATATATTATCAAAGAACAAATGAATGCCACAAAATTTATTTTTGAAAATAATATTGAAACAATTTCAACAGGTTATTTGATTTTTGAACCGGGTATGAGGGTTGGAGAAGTTGGACAAGCAGAATTAATTAATCCAACGGATTTTAAAACAACAATTGCATACTCACGTTTGGCTAAATATTTTGATTTCAAAATATTATATTTAGAAGCTGGAAGTGGAGCACCCAAACCAATCTCAAAAGAATTAATTTCAATAGCAAAAAAGGAATTTGGTGGCTTAATATTTGTTGGCGGAGGCATAAAAACACCCAAACAGGCTAGAAATGCAGTATTAGGGGGAGCTGATTGGATTGTTACTGGTAATTTAGTAGAATCATTCTCCGATCATAAATTATTAAAAAATAAATTGAAAGAATTAATTCAAACAATTAAACAACCGTAATTTTCATTTTTTCATTATTATTTCCCCAAGACATAATTCCAGGTTCGGTAAACAAAAAATATTTAGTTGTAAAAAACTCACCAAATCTTGGGTGTGTTTTTTTGTAAATAATTACAATTTTATCAGAACCAAACCGTTCTTGAATAAATATTTCAGCTTCATATCCATCTACAACAACATTTAATTTTTCATGTTTTGTTTCATTTATTTTAATTAGTGGAATCATCTTTTCTTTTATCTTAATCTTAATCACCAAAATATAATTAACAAAATCACTATTAAAGTTAATGTTTAAATGAATCATAAATTATTGTTTTTTGTAAAAATATTAACCTATTTTGTGCAACAACATCAACTTAAATTAATAAAAAAACAACCCCAATAGGTATTGCAAACCCGACAACAATCATAGACCAAAGAAAAATACTACTATTCCGCATCTTCTTTTCCCTTTCTTCATTATCAGGCATATATAATTCAACAAATTTACATTTATTACAAGAGATTATTTTAAAAAACTCACGACTTTGTATGATAGCATCCCTTTCCTTACTCAAATCTTTACTTCCACATTTTGGACAAAGTTTGGTTTTTCTCATATTATCAACTATCTTCTTCTTCACTTAATGGAACAGCAGAACCACCAGGAGCATTCGGATTCTTCTTCAATTCTATTTCTGAAGATTCTAAATCTCTTTCATTAACATTTAATGTAATTTCTTCACCATCAACTAAACGTTCTATATCATCAATAGATGGTGTTTCAAGAGTCCTTTCTTTTTTTGGATTACTTCTTTCTTCTTCTCTCTTTTCATGATCCTTTGTCAACGTTAAACTATCCGAAAACATTTTTCCAACCAAACCTCTTGTTCTTTCTGAACGTTTTGCCTTTTCTAATTCTACCGTTGTTTGCTCTTGCACTCCTTCCAAAGCTCTTAATTCAGCAGTCCTATCTTGTAAACCACTTTCCAAATCAGTCATTGTAAGTTGCATTTGTTGAATTCTTTCATCTCTTTCAAATACATCATTATGTAATCCTCTTTCCCTTCTCCTTAAGACTTCAAACTCTCTATTTCGTTCTACTAACCTTCTTTTTAATTCTTCGATTTGCTCTACTAAATAGTCATGTTCAGCACTTACTGATTTCGGTCCCCTCATTAAATTTTCAACCTGTTCTTCAACTTCTAAAAGACGCTTATCTCGTAAATCTAACATCCCACGTAATTTTTCAATAATTTCTCTTAAACGACTCCTTTCTTCTTCTAAAGCAATAATTGCTGCCCTTTCTCCTTCTAATTCTAATTCCGAACTTTCCAAACCCATTCTCATTTTTTGAAACTCTTCAAGTGAAATTGAAGTTAATCCCACATTTGCTGCTTTTTGTAAAGCATCTAACATTTGATCTATTTTCCCTTCCATTTCCTCAATAACATCAGTTTGTTCTTCAATAGTATTACTTAATTCTATATTTTCATCTAAAAGACGATTCCTTTCTTCTAAAGAAAGAACAGATTCTTGTGCAGCAATTCTTTCATTAGCATCTGTTAACAATCCTGTTACATTTACTAACTCTGTTTCAGTTTTTACCAAATCATTTTCCAAAATTTTCAACCTTGCAATTTCAGGAGCTATACCATCCTCCCTTTCTGCTAAATCAAGTTCCAAAATTCTTATTTTTTGTTTTAAATCAGAGAAATCATCATTCTTTTTCGTTAATTCATTCCACGCAACTAATACTTCTTCCACTAATTGTTTTGTTGAATATTCCATCAACATACTTTCAAGTGCAGCGCGGTCTGTTGTGTCTGGGCCCATCACAATCATGTACAATCGGCGCAACACCGTTCTTGAATGCTTCCCGTGTAAATTAAGAAAAATATTGATTATTACACCAATTTAAGAATTTCAAAGAAAATTAAAAAAACCAACCTATTAAAATTAATGAACTAGAAGAACACAACCATTTTAAAAAATATATATTCCCAAAGACATGACTAACAAATCTATCCATCAAGTAGATTTGGATAGGCCATTATTTAGTAGATTAATGTGGTTTTTTTTAGGCTTTATTATAATGATAATTGGTTTAATAGGTATTATCATACCAGGTTTACCAACTACACCCTTAATGATACTTGCAGCAGCATGTTTTGCCAAATCCAACCAAAAATTTTATGATTGGATCATTAATAATAAGTTATTTGGTCACCATGTAAAAAATTATCGTGAAGGAAAAGGAATTCCTAAAAAAAGTAAACCAATAATATTGACTACACTTTGGGGCTTTGTACTTTTTGCAGTATTCATTGCAATTCCAAATAGTGCTCCCCCAATATCTAAAATATCAACATTAATTTTAGCAATAATTGGAACAGTTTTCATTCTTAAGATTCCAAATTTACAAAACGTGGAAGATTAAATGCCTTAGAAACCAAACTTGACAACCCCCCAATCCATAAAGGATCATCATTTAAACACCTCACAACAGTTAATTCTTCACCCCCATTATTCATAAATATTTCACGAATTTCAATATCTAATTCTTCTAAGGTTTCTAAACCATCTGCTAAAAAAGCTGGAGAAACAATCACTACTTTTTTTACACCCCTTTTTGCCAAATCAACAACCATTTTATCTGTTGAAGGAGTTAACCATTTAACAGGCCCCAATCTACTTTGGAAACTTAAAGACCATTCTGAATTTTTTAAATTTAATTTTTCAACTACCGACAATGTTGTTAATTCACAATGTTCAACATAATTTGGAATACCTAGTTTTTTCGCTCTCTTAATATGGGATAAAGGCAATCCATGAAAAGAAAATAATAAATGCACATCTTCCCCTAAATTAGGTTTTATTGATTTGCTTAATGGAATAATATAATTCGGATCATCAGGAAAAGAATTCAACTTGAATATTTTAGGATCCCAATTCATATTTTTTAATTCTTTATGACTATGTTTGAATGAAGTTTCTGTGGTTGCTTGAGCGTAATGAGGAAATAATGGAGCAATTAACAATTCATCAACCCCCTCATCTTTTAATTCTTTCAAAGCAGATTTAATACTCGGATTACCATACCTCATACCAACTTTACATGGAATTTCAGACAAACTATCTTGTAAAGCATTTGCAATTTTTTGAGTAAAAACCCTTAATGGTGAACCTTCTTTCATCCAAATACTTTGATATTTAGGAACGATTTTTTTAGGCCTAAATCTTAAAATTATTCCCCTTACTAAAAACTGCCTAATAATATATGGGGCATCAATTACATCAGGATCGAGTAAAAATTCTCTTAGATAATTTCGTATAGATGTAATATTGGGCTCATCTGGCGTTCCTACATTAATTAGCAAGACACCCCGCTTCCCCATAAACCAATCCGATACAACATATGTTGTAATTATTACTTAGGAAATAATTAATTATAACGAAACACCAAAATCACCAAGTGAAAACAAATTTAAAAACACAAACCAAACAATAAAGAAAGTAATACTAATTATATTTAATAAACGGTTTTTAGATACATCTAAATGAGGCCTATTTTTTTCAATATCCAACACCATACCTAAGGAAACTATTGAAAAAGGCACAAATACAAATCCAACCCAAGAAAAATAATTTAACAATCTTTTATCATCATCATCAACATTTTCAACTTCAAAACTCAACCATTCTGGATTATCAAAAGCACCTTCTACATTTAACCTACCTTTTTGCCACCACTTCTTATTTTCTTTCAAACCAATTTGCTTCTTTACAAGTGTTAAACGATTTGCAATTGTAACAATCATCCATTCAACACTTCCAATATATCCCTTTTTAGACCATAATTTCAAGAGATAGTGGAATACCACCAATGTTAAAATTAATGTTAACCATGTCCCAATCCAAGGCATTCTATCATATGCTTCAACCCCAGGATATAATGAAGAAACAACAAAATGCATAACAAAATAAATCCATTGAATAATATATACAGTAAATGCAACAAATCCAAACCTACGGAAGAAAGTAGTTATCTTGGCAAATTTTTCCGAATTACCTCTATATTCTGCAACCCTAATTGCCATAGTCACAATCATCAATGAAGCACCATTCAAAGTCATCCATTGCCAAAACCATCCTCCCGTAACTCCAACATCACTTGTCCATTTCCTATGATCATAGATTACTTTGTAAAGATCTATTGCAGCATCAAAATCACCCAAACCAACCAATAAGACAACTACACCAATAAATCCAACAACAAACATTAAACAACCGATTCCAAAGATTCTTTTCACAAAACCTCGTTCAAAAGATCCTTTTGGTTCTGTCATATGTAAAGCAATCAAACTACCTAAGAAACTAGTAGCAAGGTATGGAAAAATAGGTTCAACAGGAGCAGCTAATGGATTAACAAAAAACATGATAATAAAATCATACCATGGAGACTCACCAATTACTGGCCTCCACATACTATTTTCCCAAGGGTAACCTGGAATCAAAGAACTTACTAAATCCCAAACAAAAGGAGTCATGAGTAAAACAATGCCCGCCAAAACCCAATATATTTTTATCACAGTTTTACTATCAGTCTGAAGATCCCATTTTGATGCAATATATCCTTGAACAATTCCATTAAGTATTACACACCAACCAATAGTGTGAATAGTTTCAAAATGATAACCATTACTTCTCCAAGCATCTGCAGACCAACCAGTACCCATATTTTCTAAATCATTCAAATGATCCATAATTTGACCCAATGATCCATGATAGCCTAACGTCGCCTCAAGAATATGGGCAAAAATAACAATTAAAAAACCACCAACAACTTGTTTTTTTGCAATTGACCAAGTACCAAACCCACGTTCTAGATTTTTTCTCATTCCAACCATATTACCCATTGCCGAGACCATAAGAAATAAACCAGCCAAACCCCCAAGATATGGGAATATTAAAAGCGCGAGAAGGTTAATTGCCCCAACATCATCAAGTTTATTGATATAATCATCAATAGAAAAAACATCCATCACGACATGTAATAATAACATCATTACAATTGCTAATCCTCTTAAAAAATCAATTGAAGCAAAACGTCTCATTTTTCTATAAGTTAATTCACCCATACACCATCCTAACTCTTTAAGTTGATAAGGTAAAACCTCCTAATTTTATTTTAAATTATCTTTTTGTACTTTCCAACTTCCAACCAAAACAAGAAAAATCATAATTAAAGTAGCACCATTACTAATCATTAATGATGGAGAATTAATTAAAAACCCATAAACAAACCATAAACATAAAGCTAAAAAAATCAAACCAAACGCAAATAAACTAATTCCCTCAGCCTTTTTTTTAATCCATATTTTATTTAATTGTGGAAACCAAGCAATAATTCCTA
>Ga0115011_10000523_pt1 | contig 31121 bp, 54 predicted proteins | sample TroAtlMetagenome_2_FD_88705 | JGI IMG/M metagenome (GOLD analysis project Ga0115011, IMG submission 88705) | Marine eukaryotic phytoplankton communities from Atlantic Ocean - Tropical Atlantic ANT8 Metagenome | ecosystem: Environmental > Aquatic > Marine > Oceanic | place: Tropical Atlantic...
AATAATTATTCATGTATATATTCCAGACTACAGGCCCTATGAAAAAATCACAGAGACAAATGAAAAGATAAACAAGTCCTGCCCAATCTCTCCAATGTCTGTTGATTGTTTTATTAATCTCCATGCACTTATTTAGATAAAATAATCTTCAATGTCTGGCTTTCTGCACCACAACTTTTACCAACTCCTCCCCAATTCTTATTTGAAATCAATGGTCTTATTACATATCCTGCCTGTCTACATTGACAATCTCTAGTAGATACTGGGAATGCTGAGATTTCGTTACCCCAACCACATCTACCGATTGTCCAGTACATTCCATTACAAAACTTACCTTGAAATTCATAAGATGCATTGTCCATATTTTCAGATATATCACCGATTATAGTTTTATTGTCACACCATGTCATATTGTCTGGATTGCCTATGGAAATGTTATCCCAGATGTAATGAGAAGCATTATCCCAAAAGTCTATATAGGTTTGTTTCTGAGTTTGAGTAGCCGACACATTATATGTGAAATTATCAGACCATGAAAATATTGTTGTGACTGTTGTTTCTATCGTTTCATTATCAATCGTTTCAACCTCTTCAACAGGATAATCAGGATTGATAGAAACAGGAATAGTAACAGTGGTGGTTCTAGGGCTATTATGGTAAACAGTAAAAGGTGGGGAAGTTCCAGATTCATAATGTAGTTGTGGATGGTCAAAAGTATAGTTTTTGTAATTTACTTCTAATTGTACATCAACTGGTGCCATTATAGTACCAGTCATGTTCTCATCAAGTTCTGTCTGATCATATACATTCTTCCGAATAAAATCCGTCAAATCTATGTGATGTTTCTGGACTAAGACAGGTCTACCTGTTCTGAAATTTGCTTCTGGATATTCTTGTTGTCTGGGATGTTCATAATTTAATGTAACTTTGATATCTTTTTCTTCTTCACCTAAGCAACTGAAATTAATTATACTTATAAATGCGGTCCACAACACGAATTTTGCTAGTGCCGTGATCATAGATGTATGCTTCCTTCATTGGGCCATCTATGTGCTTGTCCCAATAATCTAAAAATTCTGTTATTCTTGGATAGTCAGGTAGACGATCCTCTGTTTGCCATATAAACTCGTTCACCAAACTCCAATAATCTGGAATATAATATACTACTTGTACAGATGCTATTGTCCACTTTTTGAATATAATTTCTGTCAAACTATACCTTCATCTAGAACGAAACTCTAAAATCCCTTTTAGTCTAAACATCTTCTTTTCTTTGTACTCGGGATTTTTGATCATGTCGTTAGTTTGGGCAGGCATTACCCCTTTTTTATGTGATATAGTGATATGGGCTTGACCAGAATCTTGTCGTTTCAATCCTTGAATACTAACAAGTAAAGCATCTATTTCTCTATTTGCAAGATACATGTTTGCTTGTATTGAATATTTTCTACCAATTAAACTGTCTAAAACTCCTGCAATTTGTTCTGTTGGTTGATATGCTATTGTGACATGATCTGATTCAATTTCATCATATGCGGCTAATTTCTCTACCTTTTCTTTACTACTAGGATCCAAAGTTACTGCATAATACCCATTTCTATCTTCAACAAAGAAATCTTCTTTAATTCCATATTTTTCTTTGACTTTTCTAACCAGCGTACCTCTGTTGTTTATCTTCTCTGTTACTGCTAATTCAAGCATATATTCAAGTGCTTCTCCAATTGCTCTTCCCTTGAATCCTTCTCTCATTAAATCACGACCATTTATACCCAACTCTTTTAAATTCGTAGGTATTTTCTCTCTCTTCAATCTATCAATCGTGTCCATAATACTTGGACCACCCCATGATTTAGAATAAGCATCCATATTGAACAGGTCTTCTTTAGTTTTGTTTTGAATATATTTGATTGCGAACCAATCATTCTCAAACTTTCTGCGGTTCATTGCAAACTCAATAACTGATCTTGCAGATTGAGCATCAGCATTTGATGTTCTCATAACTTGCTTTAAAACAGTATCAATTTTATACTCATAAGCCCGATTGATTATTGCTAAAAATGCAGGAAATGCTTTCTTATCAAGAGCATTAACCATTCTATGAATCTCTATTTCATTCTTTGCTTTTGGGAATATTCTCTCCATTATTCCCGTTTGATGCAGAAGTTCAACACCCGTTGATGGTGTCTCTGACTTTTCAAATAGTTTTCTGAATTCTTCTTGAAATCGTTCTGCGGATACAGTCTTGATTGTGTCTACATTCTTCTTAATTTCTTTCATAGTTTCTGGTTCTATTGTGAACCCAAACCGTGATGCAAACTGTACTGCTCGTAACATCCTCAAAGGATCATCTTCAAATGCTTTTGGATTGATTACACTAATCTGTTTGTTGTCTATATCAAACTGTCCTTTTCCCTTGATGTCATGCATTTCTCCAGTTTCAACATCTTTAGCAATAGCATTCATCCAGAAATCTCTGCGTAATTGATCCTGTTCTAATGATATATTCTTACCGAGTTTGATTTCAAAATCTTTATGCCCAGATCCTGTACTCTGAACATCTACTCTTGGAACTGAAATGTCTAAGGGTTCGCCTGTTTGACCTGTTGGTTGGAATTTGAGTACACCGAATGATTTACCTACTGCATCAACCTTACCATGCTTTGATAGTAAAGTTTGCAATTCGTCAGTTTCGATACCTGTTATCAGAATATCTAAATCTTTGGAGACTTTACCGATAAGTTCATCACGTACTGCACCACCAATTTGATAGACCTTACCGCCATTAGATTTGAGTTCTTTTCTGAGGGAAGTGCTTAATGCAGTATTGATTTGTTGTGATGATTCATTAAAAAAAGTAGAGAATTTAAACATACCACTTATTCATCCTCTAACTGATAATTAAATGCTTTTGTATGACTTTTTGCTGGTTTAGCCATAGGTCTTAACCATACATGAATCATCATTTCTCCTGTTGGTGATGGAAACTTGAAAGTAGGTTTGCCCTGTTTCATTCTATAATCATCAGTTGCATTTACGGGAAATCTTGCAAGTTTTCTTTTCTTGATTTCATCTATAACGTATTTATCAAGTTTCTCTCTATGACTTGTATACTCAAGAAAGGTTTTCACGTAAGTTCCTTTCTAATTCACCTTCGTATTTAGGTTTTGGTGCTTCTTCTTTTAACATGCGTTTAACTGCTTTACTCCAATCATCGGCAGACATCCACATGTCACCTTGATCAAGATAAGAAAAAAGATTCATATGAGGAGGTCCAAGTCTTTTCATTTCTTTATGTCCTTTTTTACAACTTGTGCTATGTAACGAGAAAGGTCTTTAGCAGAGTCCCATCCTTGCCATGGATAACCATCTATATCATCATCACCATCAAAATCACTAGCAAATTCTGGTCCTACATGAATCTTTATAATTTTGAAATTATTAACTACTATTTCATCCCATTCGGCAACATCACCACTATCGGGATCTGGCGTTAGATGTCTGTCTTTTGTATAATCTTGAAACAATTTTTGTAAAACTCTACCATATTTTCGCAAGACTTTTTCCATACCATCATGGTAGTCTTTGATTATCATATAGAGTGTTTGTTTGTCGTTTTTATACTCTTGACCAAGAGCAGGCCATGCTTTATTAGTGTTTGGCATAAACTTAGGATCATCAGCATAATTCATGATGATCTCTATTAACATTTCATTGATATCGTCTTCTATACCTTTGAGTTTATTTTGTCCACCAAATCCAGCCGCATAATCAGTTGGTTCATTCAAAAGAGTTGCAAGTGATATCCATCTCGTTCCCCCCTTATCAGGCATACTTGATATATCATCAGGTGCGGCGGCAAGAACATCTGCATCCATTTCAACAACATAACCACCAGTTGTTCTAATTCCATCATCAATATGCATTGGTCGAATGTTATAAAATGCAGAAATTGATCTCTTTCTACCTTCTAGTTTACCTAATTTTTCAACACCATCGAAATCTGTCAAATGGAATACTCTTGAACGAACAGGTTTGGGCCACAATCTTCTAAAGATAGAAGGAGATAGTGGTATTTTTACATCTTTTATTCCTGCTCTTGGAAGATCAAACAACATGGAAGATAAACTTTCAGTCCATGCTGGTGCTTCATTAACATATCCTTTGAAAGATTTCACTCATAAACCTTATTCTTTTTCGTTTTTACCTGTATTACCTTTTTGACCTGCTATTCCCGTAGTCAAGTCTTTCTTGGATGGTCCTTGTTTTTTCTTTACAGGCTCTTTTTTATTTACATGTGGATTTGCTTTCTTCCAATTTGCATGATGGTCATCACCTTTATACCAAGCATCTCTTTCTTGATCTTGATGAGATTGTCCTAAACCTGTCCATTCCTGGGTTGTTTCAGGCTCTTCATTTTGAACTTCTTGATCTTCTTCAACCGCACTTTCTTCTGGTGGAGCCTCAATATCTTTCATAAATTGTTTAAAATTTTTCATATGTCTAACCTTTTATTAGATGTTTTGAAATCTTTTTTTCTCATGATGGTCTTAGCCACCAGATCGATTTCTCTGTTCCGATCATCATATGCTAATACAAAGGGCATATTGATATCAGTTTGCATGTCTCTTATTACTGCTTCCGCATCATCTCCCATTTTAGGGATTTGCTTTCCATGCTTCCTATACGTTTGTTTAAATAAACGAATTAATTCTGATGTCGTAATTTCTTTTTTATTTCGTCTATCATTAACACGATCAATAAAATGTCTAGTAAATTCTACATCAATATCAACTGCCTTAAACAGTCTATCAGCATAGGCTTCTATGTCATTTAATTGTTTTTGTGTTATATCTTCGTCTAAAACTGTTATAGTATTTGTGCAAAATTTCTTAAATGTTTTCATACTGCACCAATTTCTCCACGTGCCGCGGAGTCCACCTTATCTTGACTCTTTGCCCATTTCTGTGCTTGAGTCTTGTTTTTAAATCCATTAGAAACTGGCATCCATTTGTTTCTCCCCACATGACCCATTACATACCACTTATTGTCGTGTGGATTTTGGGAAACAATATATTTAGATGCCTCTTCTAGAAACTGTGTAAATGTTTTCATTTAACTATTTAGTTTTCTTACTGTCCAAAAACCTCTGTACTCCTGACACAAATTTCTTAGCGGCAATCACATACATTTTTGGTTTATGTTTCTTCAGTAATTGAAAGAATTTTGATTGTTCCATGTGTCTGAGGAGGTTGGGTTGATAACTTCTAGCGGCTAAGAATTCGCCTATTTCTGATCTAATTGTAGGATCAAATTCTTGTTGTGATGTAAAGTATTCTATTTCATCTTCGGGAGTCATTTGTCCTGCACCAGACATTTTCCCTTGTTTATTTTGTTTTTCGTCTTTATTTTGAAGAAATACATCCTGAACATAATGCATTAACTCATGTCTTAAATCAGCCTGTAACCGAGTTGCAGTTTGCTCTGCCGTAGATATTGCATCATCTTCATCAAATGCTTCTCTGATTTCTCTGACATAGTTTGATACATAGAAAGTAATCGCAGGGTTGCCCGTTTTCGGGTGATCTATGTCGTAATCAGCATTATGAATTATTTCTCTCTCATCAAACACCATAAAGAGATCAATCCTATCACTTGGATCTATCTCAAAATCTGCATAGGGTATATCAAGATGTGGTTTTTTAAACATTACAGAAGCATTAGGTACCGCTTTAACGAAACGCCTTACTCCATACTTTCTAGCAACATTTTTAACTACCTTAATAAACTCTACATCTACTTCTACTACCATATGTGAGAAAGCAAATGTGAGTAAGGCGCCTTCGAACTTTTTAAATACCTTCGGGGGTACCTGTATTAACCCTTCGGTCAATAGTAAATTTTTGAATGTCTTCATTTTCCTCTTCCGACCATTTTTTCACAAAATGATTAGCCACTTCATGATCTTTGTCATCAAGAAGATAAATGATATCTTCTCTGTATATTGATACTGAGCCATCTTCGTAAAACGTGTCAGGCATAAAATCCATACAAATATCATCGTCATCATCGATAATATTTATTTCAATTTTTTTATTGTGTTTCATCTTCGTCCTCCTGAGATATTTCTTTCGCTTTATCGAGGACTATTTCTGAGTGTGGTTTTTCTGATGAGGGTAATAAACTTGCGGCTACTTCTACTCTTTTTGCACCGAGTTCGGACAATACTCTATCATTCATCAATGCGGCGAACACATCTTTTGCCTGAGTATGATCTCCGTCTGTAATTTTATCTAATAAGTCACTTGATGTATAATCCATGTACTTTCTCCTATTTTTAGTGAGGTTCTTCGCTACTTTACAGTATATTATTTATTATTATTAATATTTATAGTCTATAAATTCATCGATATTCAGAGATTTGAACTGGTTTTTCCCGTTCAATTGGAGAAAATCTGTTATTTCAAAGGTCTCATCATCTTTATTCAACGCAATTAAGAAGTAATCCATGTTCTTATACTTCCAATCATTCTCCCGTATATGTTGTAAATGGGATGTTCTTCCTCCTTCTGAATCATATGTTTTACACTCTACAATCGAAAGAGTTGGTACGTGGAATATGTCATAATATGTATACTCCCATTCTGTAACATTTTTTTCTTCGCAATATGTCTCCCAAGTACCATTGTTTTTTCTCATCATCTCTTTGATTATTTTCCTATCCTTATTCTTCAAAAGAAACTTGCTCTTTGGTGTGTTAGAAAAATGTTTGATTGAATTTACCATGTTAATCGGTTTGAATAACTTTGGAAACTGTTTACAAACAGACCTTTCAATCAACTCACCATCATATATTTGTTGAGCATGTTGTAGGATAGTGTGTATATGTGGATTTCTAGGTTTGGGGTACATGTACTGTGCTTTTGCTAAAGCATCTTCAAATGCATATCCGTTTGGATCGTTGTGATCTTTTTGTATTATCATAATATTTTAGTGCCATTTAACTATTCTTATAAAATCAGTTGCAGTCTTTCTTACTGTTCTAAAGAATGCCTGTGCTTTTTTCTTATTATCAAAGTGTTTTTCGTGTCTCTCAAATCCTTCTTTCCACTTAACAACATAGTGTTGTGGTGGAATATGTGCAAAGATATCATGTTCTATAACTCCGAACTGATTAACCCAATAGTGTTTTGCTTCCCATGATTTGCGGCGATACATAATGCACTCTCAATAGTAGAAAAATTTTCCCCCTACTATTAATGGTGCAATTATGATGCCATTTAGAATCTAGATAGATATTTTGCGAAATAATTTACCCAAGGTAATAATGCTACCGCCATGAATAAGTTTGCTCCCGTATGTGCTATTGCTATTCTTAACGTGTCCCCTTTTGGCATACCATCAGAGACAAAAACACCTGCTAACCATATCGTTCCAGTGGTTCCGATGTTGGCTCCGAGGACTGCTCCTATGGCCGCAGGAAGCGGTAATGCTCCTGATGCAACTAACGCAATAATTGCAGTTGTTGATAGAGATGAAGACTGCCATAACAATGTCATAACAATACCACCTAAGAACATCCAGTAAGGATTACCTAAAAAGAATTCAAGATGCTCTAAGTTTCCCATTGATTTCATACCACCAGAAAACATTTTAAGACCAATGTAAAAAATTACCAGACCTAGTAAAGTCTGTATGATAGGATTATTAAATTCCATAAGATTACCTTTTTTATATTTCCAATAGTTGTAAAGTTTTCTGTGTTTCTTTTTCATTTGCTAAAAACCTCATTTAATTGTCTGTTTACTTTGACAAATGTTGTACATTTGGGTAAATCTTTAATTGATTTTGCACCAGCATAAGTACATGCACTTCGTAATCCTCCAAGAATCTCATGTATTGTACCATCTACTGGTCCTTTATAATCTATCATAACTGCTTTTCCCTCTGATGCTCTATGAGACTTCTTTCCACCATGATATCTGAATTGAGCATTATCAGAAGACATTCCATAAAATAACATTTTTTCACCCTGTTTTTCTCCTTCGCATTCTTCGTGACCCGCTAACATTCCACCGAGCATTACAAAGTCTGCACCAGCCCCATAACTCTTTGCGATATCCCCCACGACCGTACAACCTCCGTCTGTGATGATATGCCCTCCTAGACCGTGGGCCGCATCTGCACACTCCATTGTAGCACTTAATTGTGGATATCCAACGCCTGTTAATTTGCGAGTAGTACATACCGATCCAGGGCCGATCCCAATTTTTACAATATCTGCCCCTGCCATGATTATTTGTTCTGTTGCTTCTGGTGTGCATACGTTTCCTGCAATTATTATTTTATCTTTCGTTGCTTCATGTCTTCTCATCAATGAAACAAAATCATTAAATCTTTCTGTATAACCATTTGCTACATCAAGACAAATCCATTTAGATTCGTCATAATCAAGTTCATCTAAATTTTGATCTAATCCTATCGTTTGTATAAGATGAGACCAGTTATTATTTGGCCAAGGAACAAACTTACACAATGCAGTCAGGATTTTATGTTTAGATAATGAAACATACATGTCAATTGTACCTGTATGATCCATGTTAGCGGCAATAATAGGAATACCTTCCCATCTATGCGATGAATGCTTGAATTTGAAATTTCTTGTGAGATCGGCATCCTTACGTGATACTAAGGTTGACCTCTTAGGCTTGATCAAAACATCATTAAAATCAAGTTTAACATCTTCTTGTATTCTCATACGTTCTCATTAAAAAGTAATTTTGCTGGACAATTTCCATTTTTTAAAACTATCATATATTTTAACAGATTTATTGTCTTTTTGCAAGGATTGTGGGTAAAAAGTTTAGTATCTAAATCAATTTTACTCATTATAGTCATATTTTTTAGTTTTATTAATTGTTTCAAATCAGTATACATTTTATTTTCATCCATTGTTAATGGTGAAATATCAAATTGGACCGCTTTAAATCGTTTAAACTCTTCTGAAACCCACAAATCTTTTGCTTCTCTAAAAATTAATGTCACCGATTTTTTTGATTTAATAAAACCAAATAGTTCATTTAATTTTTTAACTTCTCTATTTCTTACAATAATAGAGCCTGTTTGTGGGGGAAAATTGTAAACTTCTATTTGAGTTGGTTTGACCTTGTGTGCTTTTTTTGTCGCTGGAATAGTATTGTCAATAGTTGCTGAAGTATGAGAATATACTACAGATTGTTCAACCCATTGTTCTCTTATATTTTCATTAAAATCGATTATAAAGCCCATTTTTTCACTAAATACTTATTCATTTCAATATTCGATTGGCTCTGCGGGAAGGATTCGAACCTCCATACACCCCTCTTACAAGATGCAACTAGCAAACAACTAGCCGTGTCTACCGATTTCACCACCGCAGAGTCAATCGAACAATTTACATCAGTCCTGCCTTTTGCATACCACTTATTAATCTTGTGATACCAATACCTCCGCCAAAACGAGGTTTAAAATCGTGTTTCAGGAACTCATCAAGTTCTGCTAATACTCGTTCTTCACCAAACAATTCATATAATAAACTAGCATATTCTCCATCAGATATAGTATGAAACTGTTCTCTCATTTCATCAACATCGGATGCTCTTTCTGCACTACCTATAGTTTCCATTCCACCAACGATTACATCACATTTATTTGCAATAGGTTTTCCTGTTGCATCTGGTGTATCTGATACTTTCATATTCCAAAATGGTGAGGTATGGTATGGAAAACGTGTGAGAAAAAATACATCTCCATATTCTTTGTACATATCCATTTCGTGTTTTGCATCAAGAGTGTTATCTGGTGCAGTATATTTTGCAACCATTCCCATATAACTACCGCCAGGAAAATTAGTTTCTGTCATTGGTGCCCTACCGTGATCACATTTAAATCCTAAATGTGTAAGCAATTCATCTTCCATTTTCAATAGATCATTAAAATCTCCTGGTGCTTCAAATTCAAACATTGGAAAGATCAATTCGTGTCTACCTTCTATAGGATTCTTTTCTTCACGATAACTTGTACTTAGACAAAAACAACCTGCAATATCTGGTCGAGTCAATAGTTCGTATTCAAGCCACATTTGTCCTGTTTGTGGTAGTGGCCAAATCTTTCCTCCATACTCATATGTTTTTACTGTAGTGGGATCTTCACAAGCGGCAAGAATCGATAAACGATTCTGAGTATGAACTTCTACAAAATTTTTGGAAAGGAAATATTCTCTGAGGGATTGTGTTACTGTGGTGAAATCATGGGGTGATATCAAAGATGTCATTAAACTCCTTACTAATTTCTTTTTTATTTATCATTTAGCAAATTTAGACAGGCATTTGAAATAGAGCCTGTACCCAATCTTGCGGTTTAGTTCTAGCAAAAACGACCCAACCAAAACTTTCTTGATACAAGTGTTTTTTAAACCATTCTGCTCTAAAGTGATCCATTGATCCACCTGTTGTTAATACATCATCAACAATCAAATAAGGATCATCATAATTTTGAGTTGAATATTCATTCAAATATTTACTCAACTCTACCCCACCTCTAGGTATTCCTACCGCAGAACAAAAAGGTCTCTCTTCATGTTCCATAATCATTCTTGCAATACACTTCCATTCGTTAGTATGCAAAGCATCCATTTCAATCTTCCAATGCAAGGTATCACCTGAGTGACCTACGAACTCTTTTTCTTGAAAAAGGTATTCTGATTTAACATGAAAACTCATGGTAATCCTCTTTCTCTATAATGAAAAAACGATTCAGAATTATAAGACTTATCACAAATGTACATGTCAAAATGCGGTTTATTCCCCACCTGAACTGAAGTATATTTAACACCCCAATCCAGCAATTGTTTCTTCGTCAATTCTGTATAGTCTGTTTTTGAAATAGTACCTCTTGCAGTCCATATATGTATCTCATGACCTTGATCATATAATTCGTTGATATGAGCAATTCTATCTGGAAGAGGTTCTGCTTTTGAATAGTCTTGGTGTCTATCTGCAAATCCTATTTCTTCGTTATTTATCGAAATTGTACCATCTAGGTCAACATAAATTATTTTTGGTTTTTGTAATCTCATTTGTTTTTCTTCTTTCTTTCTTTCTTGTTCTGGTAAGTAATCTTTATAATACCAATCTGCGGTTGATCCCATAAACTCCCCTTGATTATGCAACTTCTTTTAAATCGATTGTACCTAATTTACATGGTTGTACTGGATTCGTCCATCTAACATTACGGGTTTTGACTTCAGAATCCAAAACTTTCTTAATTGCTTTTCTTGTTTCATTCAACGGATATCTATTTCCAGAACGATTCATACCAGTATTAACAAGCCAAACATTAGAACCAATGTGATCAATCAAATTCATCAACATATCACTATATGTTTTTACAGGTAGTGGCATGAATGGACTACCATAACAGGGAGAATATACTTTTTGAATCTCGGTTACTCCATCTTCTGTACCAGGCATTTTACTTGTATATCCTGTCTCAAATAACTTTCTAATAGTCTCACCTTCAATCTTACTAATACATGGCATTGAACCAGTTGCATCTAATGATAGAAAAAATATGTTTTTAGGATGATGAAATAATGATCTCTGTGTTATCTGACCTTTTACACATCTTACAGGATAACTTGCTCTTGCATTTGGTTCGCCCTTATTTTCTTCAATCAATACTCCTTGTTGTCTTGCTTCACTCATTGCTTCAAAGATTGTAGGTTGTGTTTCGGGTTCAAGACCATCTGTTTTTGCATAACATCCTGTTTCAATATTAGTCAATCCATGCTCATCCCATGCAATTTCATCATCACCAATTAAATGATATTCTGGGTCTGCACTTAACGTAGTTTTACCAGTACCACTTAATCCAAACATTAATGCAGTTTCATATTCATACTGAAATGCTGAACAATGCATTGGTAATATGTTTTGTTGTGGAAGTTCATATCCTGTAATAGTAAATACTCCCTTCTTAATCTCTCCGAGAAAACTCGTACCACAAATTAAAACTATTTTTTTATCTAAATGAATGTATATTCTAGGTTTAAGACCTACTTTCATATTGTGATATATGTTCCAGTCACCTGTCATTTTTTGATTTGGTTTAAGTCTAGTTTGACCAAACATATTACCAACAAATCGATGGTGGTCTTCACTTGTAGTTGCGACACAAAAATCTATTCCACATGTACGAAATATTCCTTTGTGATCATAATATTCTGAAACTAATTCTTCATACAAAACATCAAAATCAGACTCCTTGCCAACCTGACAATCTTTTGTACGTACATGATCTATTTTTACTGCATTGTCTCCAAAGTAAAATTTACCTTTTGGACTTCTGCCTGTTGGAAATGTTTTTAAGTTTAAGTTGTTCATAATGTACCTTTAATGTTCACAAGAACATCGTTAGGATTTTCCGCTTCCGTAACGGTTCTACCAAGAACAATATAATCGGCACCCGCCTCTTTTGCTTCTCTTGGTGTACCAGTTCTTGTTTGTCCTGAAGTTTGTTTTTCAAATACGATACCAGGACAGATATATCGAAATGAATTTGGTCCAGACAAATCAAGTGACTTGATTGTTCTCAATTCTGTAACTGGACATACGAGATCCTGAAAATTATATCGTCTAAGTTTGTTCATAGATTGTTGCCAGACATTATATGATACATCTCTCAATATTGCACGTTCTGCCTCATAATCCCATGATGTAAGTGATATTACACCAACTAATTTTATTTGATCTGATAATTTTTGAAGTTTTTCGAATACATCGTGGCTATTATGGGCACAAATAGAGGTCATTGTACCACCACGTTTTATGATTTTTTTGACTACAGTTTCAACTGTATTAGGTGTGTCCCAGAGTTTACAATCAAAGAAATATTCTTTCTCACGTTTAAGAGCATAACTTTCTAATCTGGCGAATTCATCAAAACGTGATGATGCAAGCCAATCCCACATTATATGATTTACTTTAAATCCATCAACATAGTCTTTAACTCTTAATGCAATTCTAAAATGCTCTGGTTTTTCTAATGATAATAAAATTTTCATTTCAGATTAATATAATCATTCGTAAATAAACTTTCCTGTTTCAGGTTTTCGTTCTTGAAACTCTTCATTTTCTATATTTAGTAAATCTTTAAAAAAATGATTCTTAATAATATTATATACAATTTTATGATCTTCAGTTGTTAAATGATTATATAAATCTTTTTTTACTGGCTCATCTACACTCGCATAATCACCAGCATAAGTTCTTAATGGCGTTGAATAAAATCTAAAATAATAATCATTTAACTTTTCTAAAGATTTAAAAAAAGGATCTGGCTCCCAACTTTCTAATCGATCAGCCATCGGTTCTTCTTTTGTACCTATAGTAAAACTCAGAAAAACCATCGTTTTAATTTGATACAATTCGGATAAACATTTTAAAGTCATTACATTTTTATAATTTATATGATATAACTCATCGGCATAAAAATTATAAAAAGTCTTCAATTCACTCTCACGATCACCCAATACTTCAACAAAAGGATAAGTTTGACTTCTTTTTTCACATATTGAAACCATATAATCACCCAGTTCTTTTGCATGACCTGGATTTTTTAAATAATCAAAAGATAACCTAAATGGATTTGATAATAAAAAAACAATTTTATTATCTTTATCAGAAACAATTTCATCTTTCAATTTCCAAAAAGATTTAAAATGATCAATTGGTCCAAGACCTCCCTTACATTGATTGTTAACCTTTTCCCGAGATACTAATTTTTGTAAATATCCAACCCATGTTGGTTCTAATTCTGAGCCTTCTGATTCACCAAAACTATCACCAAAAGTATAAATCATTATGAATATGTCTTATGTTTTTCAATACGTTCTATTAATTCTGTCTTTGTATGAACTATTTTTTGTATTTTTTCATCTATTAAAGTGTTTAAAAAAGAATGAAAATTAAATCTATCTTTTTTAAAAAACAATATTGTTGGAACAGACATTGATCTACTTAAATGAGCCATCCCTCCTTCAGATGTTACAAAAAGACTACATTTTTTTAAAATATTCATATTCTCTTCTAAGCATTTAAATTTATCAAGTATTATTTTTTTATGTCCTCTATAATTATCTATTGCATACAACTCTACAGTATCATATCTTTCTTTAATATCCATAGCATCAGGAAATATTTTACAATTTGCAATTTCTAAAGATCGGCCACTGAATAGGGGACTATTCATTTCTGTATAAAAATTAATTGCTATTTTACCAGTTACATTGGGAATCCATTCTTCTTTCGCTGGCCAATATTGATGATTACTTAATTCAAACTTAGTATTGCTTCTAAGAAAATGTTCAGACTGTGTTAGAATTTTCTTATTCTTTGACTCTTCAAAACAGAAATTTTTTAAGAAAAGAAAAGTATTAAAAACTTTTAATTTATCATGAATAAGAAATTCTACTTCATCATCTTGATATTTTCTAAATAAAAACGATAATTTATTTAAAAGATCACCAAAACCCAGAGTTCCTGAATTAAAAACTTCAATTTTTTTCATTCATTAAAATAATACCGATATTGATTCGTCATGATGTACTCTACGTATTGCTTCTGCAAACAGTTTTGCCACAGATAATACACGAATACTTTGATTCTCATGTTGTGGAATACTATCAGTAATCGTTAAATATCTTATCGCCCTGGAGGAATTTATTGTTTTCATTCCCCCGTTGCTTAATACTCCGTGTGTAATATATGCTTGAACTTCTTCTGCCCCATTTTTCAATAGGGCTTCGGCCGCTTTTACGAGTGTTCCACCCGTATCCACTATATCGTCTACTATTATACATTGCTTACCTTTTACGTTACCGATTACGTTCATTGCTTCAGACTCATTCGCTTTGTCCCTGCGTTTGTCTATAATAGCAATGTCCAAATTTAGTGACTTGGCGAGGGATCTCGCCCTAGGTACTCCGCCTGCATCAGGCGATACTATCAATGCATTACCAGAAGAAACCATTGGACTTCTTTTCATGTCTTTTACGAATAATGGTTTCGATCTCAAATCATCTACAGGAATATCAAAAAATCCTTGGATTTGTCCTGCATGTAAATCCATCGTCAACACCCTATCTGCTCCAGATGCTTGAAGCATATTTGCGACTAATTTTGCAGAAATGGGTGTCCTCGATGATGGTTTTCTATCCTGTCTACCATAACCATAATAGGGGATTACGGCAGTAATTCTACCAGCACTTGCTCTCTTACAAGCATCAATAACAATTAATAATTCCATAATATTGTCATTTGCAGGATTACATGTGCTTTGTATAATGAATACATCTTCTCCACGTATATTGTCGTGGATCTCACAAAAAACTTCTCCGTCTGCAAACCGAGTAAGTTTCATTTCACTCAAACTAATACCTGCACTAATCGAAATCTTATTTGCAAGTAATTGATTAGAATTTCCGGATAATAAAATCATATTATTCTTATTAATTAAAGGTTTCCAATCTCATCTTGAAGTGCCGCAATATCACTGGTCAATTCTCTTATAGCAACCTGTGACACTTCACCTGAAAGTTTATTCTGAAGAACATCTATCTCTCCTTGGATCTGCTCTTTTGTTCTGCTTGGAACTACCGGAGTTTCTACTACTGGAGGAGTTTCAAGAACTTCTATTGTTTTCTTTGTTGCTTTTTTTGTTGTTGCTTTTTTTGCTTTAGCCACGATTTCCTTTCTAATTATTATGTAAATTTGGAATATTATGATAACGATGTGCTTTGAAGCAACTGTTATGTGATCCTGTAATAAACTTATTTAGAGGTTCAGGGTATTCTGCAAATTCAGGAATAACATATTCCCATGTAAGCATACCTTCTTCATTAACTTCAAAAATTCTCCCAAATGCACTCTCACAAATAGAATAACTTTTATTCCAGAGTTTTTCTACACTCCCCATATAGGGAGAAAAGAATGCCGCAGGCATATCGTCTTTATATTCACGAACAAGTTCTTTTGTTTTTGGATCATACTCTACAATACGAGAATGATGTATTGAATTGGGACGAATGTTTCCATTATCGAAACATAATACAGTCCCTTCTTCTGTCCATGTTGGATCATGTTGTTGGGCAACAAGAGGATATTCAATTTCCCATTCTATATTTTTTGTTTCTTTATTAACTGCAATAATACCACTTGTTGTTCTTAGACTCAATAAAACTAATCCATCTCCTGTATCATGTACTCCATTAACCATAGGCCAATGATCTGTATTGAAACATTCATGAGTTTTGTATATGTGAGGAAAGATATGTTCCCAGACACACCACTCCCAAACAACTTCTCCTTTACGATTTACTTCTTTTATTCTATCAGACATAACTGGTCCAATAGGGGAAACAAATGCTTCTTCTGCAACTGCATAAAGTAAATTTCCATTGTCTAACCATTGAGCATCATGGTGATGATAAATGTCTTCGTGTTCCCAAACAATATCACCATTAGGTCTTGCTTCCATGAAATGTCCGCCATGCCAGATATCCCATGCAGGATAAAGTTCTGCTGACTTTTTATGACTACCATTATATCCAAGATTTCCATATGGAGATACATGCATATTACTCAACAATACTGCATCTCTTCCTGGTCGAACAGGCATATTCCATTCATGAACAGTCTCACCGCTAATATCAATTAGTTTTACTAAACCATTTCCAGTCTGTGGAGCATATAAAGTATAGCACCCAGAAGACCAATCTTGATCCCAATATATTAATCCTGTTTCTCTACGTTCTACTGTTGGTTTATACCATATTTGCATTATGAAATCTCCGATTCGTGCCATTTGTGCATTAAAGAATAACCTATACTTGATACAATTGTAAAGAATGCAAATCCTAATAGAGTTGCAGTCAATATTAATGCCATGACCAATGGAGTTTCTAAATCTGCTTGAGCATATATGATCATAACACCTAATCCACCACTTTCACTTCCAGAACCGATAATAAATTCTCCAACAATCGCACCAATGACAGATAGACCTGCTGATATTCTCATACCTGCAATAATGTTAGGTATAGCGGCAGGAAATCTCAACTTATAAAACTGTGTCAGTTTTGATGCTTTGTGCATATCAAATAATTCAACTAAGTTTATTGATGTTGATTTAAGACCGAGTAATGTATTATTGATTATGGGAAATAATGATATAATAAGACTAATTAATATTACAGATCGTTCTTCAAAACCAAACCATAGAACAATCAATGGTGCAACTGCAACAACTGGTACAGTTTGCAATAAAATAGCATAGGGATATAAACTACGTTCTAGTATCTTCGACAAACTCATTGTTGTTGCTACTAAAATACCTATAACAATAGCAAGAATATATCCTGTAAATGCTTCTCTGAGAGTAGTGGTAGCACCTTCTATAACCATGTCTATATCTGTCACAAATGCTTCTGCAACTAACATTGGACCTGGTAATAGAAATGCCATATCATATATTCTAGCACCTATTGACCAAATTATCAAGAATAAGACAAGAACTAATATTGGAGGTAAAATATTTTTCATTGTACACCTCCTACAAAAATTTGAAATCTTTGACCAAAAGAAAGAACACAATATGTCTTGTATGGAGGAGGATGATATTCTACGATTGTATAAGTGCCTGTTCCAGCATTAACAAACATTCTAATTTCAACACCAACAGGTTTTTTTGCAAGTCCTTGTATTGATCTAACTTTGGTTAATTGAACCGCAGTAAAAACAAGTTCTTCTTTTTTTGCTTTGATTGCATCAAAAGTTTCTGTTTCATTTCCACACATAATTGGCTTGTCGTTCCATTCTCCTGCTTCTAATCTACAAGAATATGCTATAAACAAACCTATAATAAGAGAAAATATCCAAAGTATTATTTCATTGAAACTAAACATAATTCTCCATTATTTCCATGTTCTCAACTTGCCAGAAATATCGTTCACAAGTTTTGTAAATTGTACTTTAGTACGTAATAATTGATTTCTTTTTTTAAATGGAACATCTACTATGTGAGTTATATTTCCTGGTCTTGGAGACATAACAATTATACGATTTGATAAATAAACTGCTTCTGCTACATTATGTGTAACAAGTATTGAAGTAAACTTTTCTTTCTTCCAAAGTTCGTGTATTTCTTCTTGTAAAACTTCTCTTGTAAGTTCATCTACTGCGGATAGTGGTTCATCAAGAAGCAAAAAGTCAGGTTTAAGCACTAATGATCTTGCTAAAGACAATCTCATTTTCATGCCACCAGATAATTGATGAGGATAACTCTTCTCAAATCCAGTTAACCCGACTTGTTCAAGTGCTTTCTCCGCTCTAATTTCACGTTCAACATTATCGATCTTCTCTAATTCCATGAGAAGTTCAACATTTTTCTGCACGTTCCTCCATGGAAGCAATGCAGAATCTTGAAAAACAAAAGCACCATTTATGTTTTGCTTATTGACAGTACCTTCTGAAGGAGCCACTAAACTCGCAATTATTCTTAATAATGTAGACTTACCACAACCAGAAGGACCTACGATTGTTATAAATTCACCTTTTTTAATTTCAAAATCAATTTTTGATAATGCTTGTATATTATCAAAATGTTTAGTAACTCCTTGTATTTTTATCATAATATATTACTTGTAACAACCTTTCTTAAATGACAAGTCATAAGAATCTGCTGGATCGAAATCTGCAGGAAGTTGATCAATTTCTTTTAACTGTTCTGCAAGTTCAGCCCATCGTGTAGGATCTTGACATCCAATTTTACTCCAGTCTTTTGGTAGAAAGTCCGCCTTCATCAACTCAATAGCATTCATGTGAATTTCAGCATTCACCTTTTTGCTCTTTGAAAGAATGAAGTCCATAGTTGGCTTAGGATCTACTAAAGACTTATGAAACGAAACAGACAAACGATCAACTACTGCCTGAACTAATTCAGGATTCTCTTTGATCATCTTATCACTTGTAAACAATACACTATATGGTCTGTAACCAAGACTTTCTAATGTAATCTGCTCATTAGCAATACCTTTTGCATCAAGTCTTGCTGGTAAAAAGAGGGAATATCCTTGTTGAAATTGTGTTGGAGTTCTTGCGAACAATCCAAGATCACCAGTCAACGGAAACTCTTTAGCAGTAACACCATACTTGTGCTTAACCCACTTCCAATATGTAATTCCCATTACAACTGCAAATGGTCTACCTTCTAAATCATTAACAGTTTTAATACCTTGATTGGGATGAAATACGAGAGTGTATGGTACATGATTGAGACTTACAAAGATTGCTTTAAGACCAGCACCTTTTGAGTTTGCTTTCATAACACTATCTGATCCGTTAAGACCAAACTCTACTTGACCAGAAGCAACCGCAGTTGTTGTTCTGACCTTAGGACCACCTGCTTTAATTGTGATCTTTAAATCGTCATGATGAGCATTATCAAACTGGGCCTGCCAGAATCCGCTCTGATTTCCTTGAGGAAACCAGTCCATGAGCAATGTAACTTCTTTTGCGAAACCACTTGTTGCAAACATAAATGCAACAAGACTTAATATAATTTTTCTCATTTTAATATCTCCGATATATTATTAGTCTTTAACTGGAAACTGTGAACTTACGCCTTTAACAAAAAACTGCATTGTTTCAAGTTCAGGTCGTTTGATCACTCCTGCTTCGATTTTTGTACCATCTTGTTTTGTAACACCTTCTGAAAAGGGATACCAAGTGTCAAGATCATCATTGATCCAATTCATCTTAACTGTTTCAACTCTATTGACAACTTCACCAGGTACATTTTTACCCCATGGAGACAGACCAACACAATTCTTCTCAATTCCCCAATTCCATCTTTGGTTCATTTTGAGTTTCCCATCTTTTAATTGGTCCATAATCTCTTTATACAATACGTTCCAGTTAAACATCATACCTGTGATATAACTGTCTGGTCCGTATTCTCCCATTGGTGCATCATTACCCATACTCCATACTCCATCTAATTTTTGTGCAAGAGTAACAACTGATGGGGAATCAGTTGTGGTAAAGAGAATGTCATTTCCTTCATCAGCAAGAACCCTAGCGGCTTCCATATCTTTAGGTGGATCGAACCAAGAGTTGATCCATATAATTTCTACTTCAATGTCAGGATTGACTGATTGGGCACCAAGTGTGAGTGCATTTATGTTACGAATAATTTCTGGAATAGGATGTGAACCAACAACTCCAATCTTATTCGTTTTTGTCATCATACCAGCCGCAATACCAGTAAGATATCGTGCTTGAAATGAGTGACAGACATAATTATCAAAATTACTATCATTACCTTTATAACCAGTGGCGTGCATAAAAATAGTTTTCTTATGTTTTTGTGCGGCCTTTTCCATAGCATTCATAAAACCAAATGATGTACCGAAAACAATATCATGTTTTCTTGCGAGTTTTTTAAATACTCTACCACTATCTGCTTCTGAAACAGATTCAACACCTTCAACTTTATAACCATGCTTTTCTAAAGATTTAAATCCTTGAGAATGTCTCATTGACCAGCCACCATCATTTGATGGCCCCACAAGAACATAACCTACTGATAAATCTTTTGCATTAATAATAGTAGTAAATGTCATACTCAGGATGAGTACAACAATCCCTTTTAACTTGAACATTTATCTCCTTCCGAGAATACAAAGAAAGCGGTAGGTCTTCCCCCCACCGCTTATAATTTAAGTAATTACTTAGGGTTTAGTATAGATACCCCAAAGTACCCATATTGCAACTAATCCAACGAGTCCTTCGCTTCCTAATTGCTTTACAAGACCTACTACAGATCCTATCACATCTAAGCCAATAAATGGAACTGCGGCTCCGAATAAAATTTGAAGCACTACTCCGAGTGCTATAAGTCCTAGACCAATTTCCGTGATGGATTTAATCCATCCTGAAATTTTATCTATCATATTTCTCCTTTTTTAAAGTTAAACGGGTGCGTTCCACCATTGTTCCCATGGAAAATGAATCCATAAATTTTTTGAATCCTTCGCAACCTCATTGACATAATAAGTTGGTTCAAAATCACACTCATTGTTCCACCAAAGACTTGCAAATCTAACATCCACAGGAAGTTCCAGTGGCATATTTTTACGAGGCCCTCTAATGAATCCTTGCATTTTTTCAAATGTTTCTCCTGAGTCACAAATGTCATCTACAATCAAAACCCGTTCATCAGTAGGTTTTGGTAAGTAATCTTCCCATTCAGGAAAATCACGTAATGCAGATTTCACAGGCTTAAACGGTTTCTTGAACCAATGTGATAACATCACACCAGGAGTTAATCCTCCTCGTGATAGTCCAACAATCACATTGGGATTGAATCCATCGAGACTTATATCTCTTGCAAGAACAGATACATCTCTACGCATTTCTTTCCAACTATACCATAATTTATCCATAAATCATTTCCTTAAATACTCTAACATAGTTTCTGGACCAGATACTACATAAGGATCAACCTGTACATTATCTTCAAATCCAGGTTCTTCGAATATTTGTAATATCTCTCCATCTTCAACATACATAGAATATCTCCAGGATCTTTCTCCAAAACCCTGAGGTTTCTTCTCTACAAGATATCCCATTTTTCTTGTGAATTCACCATTTCCATCTGGTATGAATTTCACATTGTCAATGCTCAATGATTGCTTCCATTCATTCATTACAAATGCATCATTGACAGACAAACAGTAAACTTCGTCAACTCCTTCTGACTGAAACTCTTCGTATGCCCACTCAAACTGAGGGACTTGCTGAGTGCTTCATATAGGTGTGAAAGCACCAGGAAGACTAAAAACAACTACTTTCTTTCCTTTAAAATACTCATCAGTTGTCACATTCACCCAAGTATCATCTACTCTATTTTTAAATGTCACTTGAGGAACAAATAAGTTTGTCATATCACTCCTTCAATAATTGTCTAATTCAAGTATTTATATACCACCGTTTCTACATATGGCCGACATTTGACATGCCAGTTCTCTCATTCCATCCAGCGTAAAAGCCAGTTCTCCTAATATTATATCTTTTGTATACACTAACCCTTTAAGAGCATAAAGACCTAAAGGACCTTGTAATATAAAAACTGCAATCGCACCACACATTCCTAAAAGAAAACTCATGTAAGACCATTTAAGATACTTATATTTTTTAAGAGCAAGAACTTTTCCTTGTCCATATATGTCTCCTGCTAATGCATCATATACAGAATCATCAGTCATCAATTTTTCTGCATAATCTGCTTTGTATTCGTCTACTGGAAGTTGTGCAAAGTGCCCAAAAAATAAAGGATTAAAAAATGGCGAATTGCGATCTATTTCATGTGTTCCTTTAATCTTTGGATAATCTGTTTTTGGTATAATTGCAAATATTGCAAAAAGTAAAGAAAGAAAACACCCAAATGCAAATGTTAATAGTGGCCATTTCATTAAGGCATTGTCTAGATTTGCAATCGTTACAGAAAATACAATAGATGCAACAGTAATCATAATATTTGCTTTAGCATCAGCCATCAGACCTAATCTCATCTGATTACCGTGGTTGATTCTAAGAATATTGTCTACTGCCGTTCGATCTTCAGGTACTTTCGAAAAATGATTTTTTTCTTCCTCTTCCACACCGACCTACTTTAATGGTGGGGCGTACAGTAATCCTCCATCTCTATATAATTTATTCAAACCACGTTTCAATCCAAGTGGAGTATTTACTCCTACATTTCTCTCATATATTTCTTTATAATTTCCAACATTTTTAATTATATTCAAAGACCAGGATGCATCCAGCCCGAGTTTAGATCCAAGATGAGGGTGGTCCTTTCCATTTAATTCCCCCATAAATCTTTGTATTTTTGGATCTCTATTATTTACAAATCTTTCAACATTAACAGAATTTATGCCCAATTCTTCAGCAATAAAAAGTACAAATACTGTCCAACGAACAATGTCCGACCATTGTTGATCTCCATACTTTACAACTGGACCAAGTGGTTCTTTCGATATTATTTCTGGAAGAATGATGTGCCATTCTGGGTCTTTAAACCCCAATCTATTTGAAGCAAGACCAGATCGATCTGTTCCATACATATCACATTTACCTTCTATGTATAAATCTTTCGGTCTACTTCCTGTTCCAACTTCTACAGGAACATATGTAATAAAATGTTGTTTAAAAAAATCTTTTATATTTTTTGCGGCAGTTCCTGTTGAACTAAAACATATTCTTGCACCATACATTTGTTTTGCTGAAGACACACCAAGAGTTTTTCTTACCATAAACCCTTGACCATCGTAAAATGTAGTTGGAAGAAACTCTAATTTTTTTGAAACATTTCTTGTAAATGTATAAGTTGTTGCGGCAGAAAGCATATCGATTGATCCATCGATGAGATAGGAAAATCTTGTCTTACCATCTACTACTGTATATTCTATTGAATCAGAATCACCAAATACTGCGGATGCCACTGCTTTACAAATTTCTACATCAAAACCTATCCACGTTTCACCAGTTTCTTCGTCCCAAATTTCTTGAGAAAATCCAGGAAAATCATCTTTCGTTCCACATATAAGAAATCCTCTTTCTTTCACTCTTTTAAATGTAGAACCATATGTGGGAAGATATTCTGGTTTAGGTTTGTTTTCATCATCTTTCCACATTTTCTTTACTGCTTCTTTTTCTTCTGTAGTCATCTTACTATGATCATGGTCCATCATCTTCTTCTGTTGCCCATCAGCAACAGATAACGCCATAATCCAAAACATAGTTACAATAGCAAAGAATAATTTATGTTTCATTGGAGGGCCCGATAAATCTCTAATAATTCTTCATCGGGTATGGGAGTTGTCATAGTATAATATCGTTGATGACCTACTAACATGTATGATTTAATATCAGAAAAACTAGGATATTTGGTGAGTAGGTTGTGGAGTAAATAATCGGGACTCAAGTGACAAGATGCACATTGATTGTCTTTTGCAAAAACTCTTGTACCCTTTTTAAATCTTTCTGACTGAACTAATACTGAATTGAGGTCTTTTTCCATCCATGTGACTTTTTCATTTATGTCTGGAATAACCATGAAAATTAAATATGCTAATAAAGCCATAACAATGTATATGTGCAATTTACTAGATACAACCAGATCCTTCGTTTCTATTTCGATCTGTTTGACTGGCTCCAGTTCCATAACCTCTACTTTTTCATCTGCCTCTTTCTTCGTTGCTTTTTTTTGTTCAGCCATTATTTACCTCATTTAACTTTTTTTGCTTGCTTCGTTTAATTTTTTAGTTATTTGTTGTTGAAACCATTTAAGAACAATTGGTATGCTCACGTTTGATGTCAATCCAAAAAGATATCCAATAGGATACCTGTAACTTTCATAAGCCGCAAGTTGAGGTACATTTTTAAACACAACTGTTATTAGCATATAACCCGTTATTGACATTCCCATGTTAATGAAAAGGTCTAATAGAATTAACCACTTATTATTGTACTTGTCTTTATTATCTGTGCGATAATTGAATAAAAATATAAAAAATGATGAAAATAAAACTAATCCCATCATTATTAATTCAGACATGTTAAACATATCGTCCATTGCTCTCCTACCTATGTTTGAGTGCCCAGATCATCAATGAATAGGGTCGTATGCTCTTGTATTTAGTCTAAATGACCTTAAAAAAAGATGTCATCTTGATTTTTTAATATGTTTTTTATTTCTTTGTTAAAGTCTTTTGCTCGTTGTCGTTCGGCATTTTCTCTTTTCAAGACTTTAGCAACTGAGGGTTTTACATAATATTCTTTTTTCTTTAAATCTTGTAAAATCCCTTCTTCATTAACTTTGTTTTTAAATACTTGCAAAGTTCTAAAGTTATTGTTATTCCGATTAACTACTCGTATTCTAGTCACATTCTTTGACATAATTTATTATCCATTAAGTTGTTGTTGTTGCTTTTCTGTTATTGCTTTATCAACGAGCAATAACTGCTGATTGGTGCTTCCTCTATCAGTAGATAGTTCTTCTGTATTTCTTGAATCAAGAAGAAATTGTTTAAGATTTACAAGTTCCTCAAGAGCCATTTCATGAAAATTATAAGTCTCCATTATATCACTCCTGTTTATGATTGTCAATATTCTTACAATAAACTATTACTTTTGTATTTTCGTATTCAATGACTTTCATAATATATTTTTGTTTAGCCTGTGAGTATTCTTCACAGGCAGGTACTCTGTTCTGAGAGACCAATACGATCCCATAGACTCCTTAAATATCCCATGTGTCTCCTTCTTTACTCGTTATCCAAGTATTTATGAGACAATAGAAATATCTTTTGTATTCGGATCAAATCGAATTGTGATTGTTTTCTCTATGGCTAGAAAGGCTCCATCTTTAGTAGCAATAGGTAATTTCCCTTCGATGGCTCCTGCAAGTGCATCTTTTGCACTTTCAAAAGGATGCTCGGGATCATCCGCAATAATTTTATCTAACTCTTCTTTTGCTTCTTCTGGAAGCAAATTATCCAACATATCCTCAACGTGGTCTTTAGCCAAACTTTGTGCTTTATCCATGACCAACCCAGAGACTACATTAAATAACATTCCTGCTAAAGGTAACATAATAACTCCTATACATCATTTGAATCATTTTGAAAACTATCTGTTAAATTTTTTAGTTTCCCATATGCTTGTTTAATTTTATTTTCTTCATCACTAACTCCTTCAATATAAGCAGAAGGATCTACTTCAAAACTCATTAAATTTCTTTTAATGGGGGTATCTGGGTTCACTTGCCTCTCATTTTGAGACATATAAACCCAAATATTTGCTTGGTGTGTATTATCCGTCAAATGCGATACATCATGAATTTTATAATATGCGTTACTTAGAGTCCATCCTTCAGTGGTCATTAACGATTTTTCAACCGCCATATTGACTACTTCCATCTCCATCAGGCTTCAATGCTTCTGAAGTTTCTTTGTGTTCTGGATCGTCTTTTTCTTTAAACCAATAATCAGTTGTTTTGGCCAATACCGCCACATAGGCTCCCACCATGATATTGATGAGGTCCCTTGAGGCCTGCGGCAATTCTATAAAAAATAACAACCAAATTAAAAACAGAAAAGTCATAACAATACTCATTGTTATAATAAACCTCGCACCGAAGTTCATCTTTTTTCTAGTTTCAATAGACTGCACTACTTTCTCCTGCATTATTCTCCATTATGTTTAATGATCACTTAATTACTGGATTGATCTCCTGCTTCAGCGGCACGTATCTTAGTGGCACTATCATAGGCTTGATCTAAAATATCAGTATTCATATACTTGACATTTGTAGGATCATATCCGAATTTAACCAGATAGTCTTGTTTTTCTGCTACAGTTGTTTCTCCTGGAGCATCTTGAGCAGGTGGATTAGCATCAAAGACATTTTCTTCAGGTGGTGCAACCGCTACCTGTTCGTCTTCAACAACAACTTCTTCCTTAACATCTTCTGCTTTAACTTCTAAAACCTCAGCATTCGCAAACTCCTGTTCGTCCTGCTTAGGTTCTTCTGAAATTTCATCATTCTTTTCTTCAACATCAGAAAGAAGTAATTTCCTTAATTCCTCCTTTTCGTCATCTGTCAAATTCTCATAAATCTTGTTTACATCTAACATTTTTTTCCTTTAGACTGGTGCAACTTGTTCGTCATCACAACCACATGGATTATCCTTGGTGCATTCACAAGGGTCACAAGTGCAATTTTTGCATTCGCATTCTGGATTATTACACATTTTTTTCTCCAATAGAGGTGGGAAACAATCCCACCTCTATATTTATGTTTATAGAAAATTAAGATTTTCCTTAGTAATTATATAGTCCTTCACCAACTCTGAACGTACAATATCTTCTTGTTTGAAATTGATACGTTCAAAATTCTTCATTCCACTTAAAATCTCCATAAAATTATGAAGACCTTGTTTTTCATGCATGGATTTTAAATCAGATTGTTTAAAATCGCCGCAAAATATAATTTTACAATTATCTCCAACTCTAGTCATAATAGTATCTAACTCATGAAAAGACAAATTTTGTATTTCATCTACTATAATAATGGAATTTTCAAATGTAATTCCTCTTATAAAAGAAGTAGATAAAAATTGAAGTTTTCTTTTCTTTTTTAATATTTCATAAGCATCACCTCTTCCCAATAAAACAGTAACAATCTGTTTATAAGGAAGTTCGTAAATTTCTATTTTTTTATCCAGATCGCCTGGTAAATGTCCCACTTCCCTAGTAGGAACCACACTTCTAACAACTGCAACATCATTATATCTTGATTTACCTAGTACAGAAAATAAGGACAAATACATTGAAATAAATGTTTTTCCTGTTCCTGCAGATCCATGTAATAGAAGGTTTTTGTCTTTGTAGTAAGCATCAAAAGTTCTAGACTGATTATGTGTTTTAGCCTCTATTTCTTTTAATTTGAAATTGTGCAACTTCGTTATTTTGTCTATATTTTTGTATACTTTTAGGGGGGTGTTATATGAATCATCAATATAATTATTCAAGTGGAGATTTCGTTTTTTTCTTGCCATGCACATCCATCGATAAGGTTAAGGGTTAACAATTTATGACACGATTATTTTTACTCCTTTCTTGCTAAGTGTTATTCCTCCTGGGAGGATCATCTATATTATATATTGAAAATGCTGATTGTAATGTATACCAAATTGTCATAGTATATCTTGCTCCCATTTCAATCGGAGTTACAGAATGAGCATAATTTTTACCATCCAATCTTATTGTTCTTCCCAATTTAGGAGTACATTGTATCATCACATTACCATCTTCTAAAACAATTTGTTTACCCCCTATATAATTATCATTTAAAAATGTAACAGAAGTATAATCGGTATTAGGTCTTGCATTATCCCAATGAAAAACCTGTCTTGAATCTGTAGGCCAATAAGACAAAATAGCACGATCTATATAATGTTTTCTATTCGTTAATTCATTAGTTCTTCTAATAATATTATTAAATTGTGTTTCACAAAAAGATAGATCATAATCACTTAAATAATGATTATAAGAATAATCTAAAACATGTAATCCGTACATATCTCTATGTGGTTTATCTTTTTTTTGTTCGTGATATTTTTTACAAATTTCTATCAATTGTTCAGCATCAGATTCGTTTATAGAATCTTCTTCAATTGATATTAATTTTGATCTTAGATTTCTTCTTGCATCTTGTGGGGCTGATGTCGTATTGATCATTTACTAAATTTATAATTTGTATTAATTGGAGTAAAAGATTCTCCGCATCCACATTGTCCTGTATTTGATATAAAAATAAATCCCTGTTCAACTAAGTTATCATCTTTATAATCAATTGTAATGGATCCGATAACATTATTTAATAATTCTTTATCAACAATAATTCTTCCATTTTCAAATGTCGCATCACTTAATTTTAATTCATCAGTAGATTCTAAAGTCCATTTCCATCCAGAACAACCTCCTGGATCAGCATTTACTCTAATAAATTTTTCAGTTGCTTCTGAGAAAATATTTTTTGCTTTGTCTGTGATTTGTATTTCGTACATTACATCCAACTCGGTGAGTTTTGGGTTTCATCTCCTCTGTCTATCATAAAAGAGGTCTTGCATCCACAACTAGATTTTGCTTTAGGATTATTGAAAACAAATCCTCTATTCATTAAATCATCATTCCAATCAAGTATTAATCCTTTAATATAAAGCAAACTCTTTTTATCGCATAATATTCCAACACCAAAAGATTCAAAAAACTTATCAAATTTGGTTGGTCTTGAATCTAAGTCAAGAACATAAGTAAAACCCGAACAACCGCCTGCTTTAATACCAACACGCAATGAAACATCTTCTGTAACACCTTGTTCGGATAATACTTCTCTTATTTTATTAGCACTTTTTTCAGTTAATTCTATCACGCCGATTGTTTTGCTTTATAATCCTTTATAGCCGCCTTAATTGCATCTTCTGCTAAAACAGAACAATGAATTTTTACTGGTGGTAATGATAATTGCTCTACTATTTCTGTATTTTGAACGGTCATTGCATCATCAATGCTCATATCTTTTACCCATTCAGTTGCTAAAGAAGATGCCGCTATTGCAGATCCACATCCAAATGTTTTGAATTTAGCATCTACAATTTTATCACCTTCACCAACTTTAATTTGCAATTTCATTACATCACCACACTCAGGCGCTCCCACAAGACCAGTGCCAATGTTAGTATCAGTGGAATCAAAACTACCCACATTCCGTGGTTTTTCATAGTGGTCTATTACCTCTTTTGAATATGCCATATGTTTCTTTCTTTATCAAAATATGACTGGGCAATTTCTTATAAGAAATCACCCAGAAGGATTGTCCTTACTTCTTCTCTACAAACTCATAAAGTTCAGAAGCCTTTTTCTTAATATCATCTATAGAATAAGTTTCTGGTTGAAGCCTTTTCCATAACTCCATATTAGCATCACCAGTTTCTTTTGCGTGTTCCCATGCCTGAAACATCATATTTTCAGACCTAGCAACCTGATCAGCAAGATAACCTTGAGCCATTTCAAGAATTTTAAATCTAAGTTCGTATGGATTTGACATAATTTCTCCTCGTGTGTGTGTTATTGTGTGTGTTAAGTTAATGGGTTGATTCTGTTCCAAGGCCAACCCAAACCCGTCAGCAATTAAGCGGCAAGAGCCACTTGTGCTGGAGTATAATCAGCATTATTTGCGATTAAGTTTAAATGACATTTTACATCTGTCAAGATGGTCTCCTCTGCATAATCACATCCAATCGAATTCCTAAAACACCCCCAACACGGGTCACAATAATATTGCTTCAAGTAAAAAATAACCACCAATCACGCAAGTTAAAAGGAGAACCCACATGATCATATTTTGTGTATCGTTCATGTGACTCCTGGTGGAGGTGGGCGGAATCGAACCGCCGTCTTAAATGCTACTCTACAGTATCATCAACTAAAACTATTTAGATAAATCTTGTGTAACATCCTTTATTTTGTTAATTTGTTTTGTAATTATTTCTTCACGATTTGGCCAATATATGTAGTCTTTTTCTGGGTTTTTCATTAAATTATACAAGACAGGTAGAACTAATTTTTCTACTTCCTGCATGTCTTTCACATATTTTTCTTCAAGATAATCTTTTTTATAACCAATTTCTTTTATAGCAGAATCTATTTTCTTTTCTAAATTTGAAAAGTCTTGTGATTCCGCTTGTTTTGTTACTTGTTCAATTTTTTGATCTAAGTCTGTGGTTTTTGATTTATATTCTTCATCATCTACTGCCGAAAAACCAAAATCAAAATTAGCATATTCTTCAGGTATTTGTGCCATGTTCGTATCCGTATTTGCAAACCCAATAAGAGTCAACTATGTCTGAAACAGGATTTTTGTCGTGTTTGGTTTGAAATTCTTCTGAGAGATTTCGTCTTGTATCAGACATGAAAGAATCGTGCATTAATTCTTTGTTTGCGTTTCCCTTACCAGATGCGTATTTTTTGATTACTGTTGGAGGTACCATCTGATAACGTATCCCCCAATCTGTTAAAAAGTATTTTAATATTGCCATATTCTCACCAATGGTAAAAACTCTTCCAGTGGCGGCGTAGGCGTAATCTTCTATAAAAACTGTTTTAGGTCTATTGTTAAATTTTACAATGCTATTTACTGTCCAATCTGCTAACTGACAATATCTTTGCATCTCTGTATTATATTTAGGATATTTTGAAACTCGTATATTAGGAGCAGAATGCCATTTTTCTAATTGTTTATCTGTTTGTACTATACAATAATGCTTAACATTTTCGTATTTCCATTCACCTAAACATTCTGTTATTGCTGGACTTGTTAATGAATAATCTATTCCTACATGTAATTCAGGTGTCCCAGTTGTCATCGTCCTCTTCAGACAGTTCTATAATCTCACCGCA
>Ga0115011_10000524_pt1 | contig 31101 bp, 30 predicted proteins | sample TroAtlMetagenome_2_FD_88705 | JGI IMG/M metagenome (GOLD analysis project Ga0115011, IMG submission 88705) | Marine eukaryotic phytoplankton communities from Atlantic Ocean - Tropical Atlantic ANT8 Metagenome | ecosystem: Environmental > Aquatic > Marine > Oceanic | place: Tropical Atlantic...
GTGGCAACTGTCGACCAAATACGATACTCGCGCTCGAACTCACGGAGTAGATATAGATGGCACTACAAGCAGGAATAGTCGGACTACCAAACGTAGGAAAGAGCACAATCTTCAACGCCCTAACAGCGGCAGGAGCGGAGAGCGCTAACTACCCTTTTTGCACTATTGAGCCCAACACTGGAATCGTGCCTGTGCCTGATCCACGCCTAAAACAGATACACTCCAAAATCGCGACTGATCGCGTTCTTCCAGCAACCGTCGAGATCGTAGATATCGCCGGTCTTGTACGGGGTGCCAGCAAGGGCGAGGGCTTGGGAAACCAGTTCTTGGGCCATATCCGAGCGACCGACGCGATCCTCCACGTTGTACGCTGCTTTGATGACGGAGACATCATCCACGTTGAGGGCTCAGTTGACCCTATCCGCGACATCGAGACTATCGATTTTGAGCTGGTGATGGCCGATGCCGAGAGCGTTGACAAGAGGCTCAAGCGCTACGCGAAGCCGGCAAAGAGTGGCGATAAAGAGGCCAAGGCCCAATACGAACTAGCCGAGAAGATGAAGCTCGTACTGGAAGAGGGAGTACCCCTGCGCCGAGGTGAGTGGACAGAAGATGAGTGGGAGCTTGTTCTAGGGGCTCAGATGATCACCTCTAAGCCTGTAATGTATGTCTGTAATGTAGACGAAGATGGTATCGACGGTGAAGGCGCTCTTGTCGCCAAGGTCAGAGAGCACGCCGATGGCGAGGGCTCTGGTGTTGTCTTGATCTGTGCTCAGGTCGAGGCTGAGATCTCGGAGATGGACGAAGAAGATCAGACGGAGTTCTTGGCTGACCTGGGGCTTGAGGAGCCTGGCTTGGCTAGGTTAGCTAGGGAGACCTACACCCTACTTGGAATGGAGACCTACTTCACCGCAGGTGAGAAAGAGATCAGGGCTTGGACCTACCGAAAAGGCTGGAAGGCACCAAAGTGCGCAGGCGTAATCCACGGTGACTTTGAGCGCGGCTTCATTCGGGCTGAGGTCTACACAATCGCAGCGCTATTGGAGCACGACAATGAGGCGGGATTAAAGGCGGCTGGAAAATTGCGGGTTGAAGGTAAGGAATATGTAGTTCAAGATGGTGATGTAATGCACTTTCGGTTCAATGTTTAAGTTAAACCAGAGGGGGAACAGTATGTCGAAGAAGGCCGCTGACACAGCATCTTCAGTCGGGGCGGTCATCGCCATAGAGCAACACTTCCCAAGGGATGCCCAGCCATGAATCTCCACTCCTTATGCACAGGGTCCGCACTGTTTCTGATGGCCTGTAGTGCTCCTGACACCGCTATCGAAGACGACACCGATGCATCGGGCTCCGACACCGGTCGGACAGGCCCCGAAGCCACCAGCTGCCTCACCACATTTACCCATCAGGCCATGGGGAACCCCGACACCGTTCGGTTGGCTGGACCCTTCAATGACTGGGCTGGCACCGAGATGTCCGAACAAGCGGACGGCAGCTGGACCGTGGACTTGGAGCTAAGCCCGGGTGCACATCCCTATAAATTCGTGGAAAGTAACGCTGGAAACGAAGCCTGGACCTGTGATCCAGAGGCGGATCTTATCCAGTGCGACGAGGGCTATAAGGAAGTCGGTGACACCACCTGGGAGCACACCTGCGGGCTAGATCTCTTCTCCTGCAATTCCATGGTACGGGTCGCCGACTGCCACGTGCCCAGCCTGCAGATCATCGACCTAGATATCGACCGCGCAAGTGGCATTCTGAGCACACGGATCCAGGCCAAGCTGGCGGCCAGCGACGCCGAATTGGTCGAGACCCGAGCCAGTTTGGACGGAGAGTCCATCGAGGGCGTATGGAACGGAGCGGACTATGAACTCATACTGACGGAACTCCAGCCTGGTCGCCATACGTTGCGAATGGACGTCATGGATGCCGACGGGTTCCGTTCGGAAAGCGTCCATGTCCCTTTCTGGATCGACTCGCGAGAATGGGAAGGCGGCCTGATGTACTACGCATTCACGGATCGGGTGGCCGACGGCGACCTCGATCTGAACACCTCTGAGGGCGGAACCCACACACTCGGTAGCTATATGGGCGGCGATTATGCCGGGCTCGTCGGGCTGCTGCCATATCTCGATGACCTGGGCGTGAATGTCATTTGGATTGCCAATCCCCAGGACAATGCCGAGGGCGCCTACGAGGCCGACTGCGGGGACTACTCTGGCTACCATGGCTACTGGCCCGACCAAGCACGGGAAGCAGAGGAACACTTCGGCGGGGCGGACGGTCTGCACGCCCTGGTGGAGGCCGCCCACGACCGGGGGATGCGGGTGGTGATGGATTGGGTCGTGAACCATGTCCACGAAAACCACCCCTATGTGACCGACTATGAAGCGGATGGTTGGTTCAATGACTTGGTGACCTGCAAAGTGGGCGAGGACTACAGCAATTTCGATCTCATTCCCGAGACCTGTTGGTTCGCCGAGTACTTGCCCGATATCCGCTTCTACGAGCCGGCTCCCCTCGATCAGATGGTCGAGGACGCGCTGTGGTGGGTGAAGACCTTCGACCTCGATGGATTCCGCGTCGACGGGGCCAAGCATGTCCCCCACTCGGTGCCGTACAACCTGGCGGCAAGGCTGCGCCAGGAGATTGAGCACACCGAATCTGGAGGGGACGAAGACTTCTACACGGTGGGAGAGACCTTCAGCTTCAGTACCGACTGGATCTCTCTATACGTGGACGAAAACCAGCTGGATGCCCAGTTCGACTTTCCTCTCTACGGAAGCCTCCGAGCCGCGCTGCTGGACGAAAGCATCAGCATGCCGGAACTGTATGCAGCACGAGCCGCATCCGATGCCATCTATGGCGAAGCGGTCATGAGTCAGTTTCTCGGCAATCACGATGTCAGCCGCTTCGTCAGCCAGGCCGACGCAGGAAGCTGGGCGGATAGCGAAGACTCCGCCTGTGAGACCGGCTGGGTGCCCACCGATCCCGAAATCTACGATCGCCTGCGACTGGCCTGGACCTTCCTATTGACCCAACCCGGTCTACCCCTCATTTACTACGGCGATGAACTCGGAATTCCCGGGTATCGAGATCCGTCGAATCGAGCGCCTCTATGGTGGTATTCCTCGGCGATCGACGGCTCCGAGGCGAACCTGGACGATGTACTCGAGGGTCTGGAGTATCCCGATGAGCACGGCCCGGTGCTGCAGCATGTGGCCGCCCTCGGCCAAGCCCGCGCCAGCCATCCGGTGCTCTACCGTGGAACCAGTGTCGAATGGTGGGAAGAAACGGATGTGTACAGTTTCAGCCGAACCGAAGGCGAGGAACATCTGCTGGTGGTGCTCAATCGCGGTGGAGACGAACGCACGCTCACCAATGGCCTGAGTTTCGCTGGACTCCCCACCGAAGGGATCTGGACGGATTTGCTCACAGGCGAGGTCTTCGAGGCCTCCGCAGACAGCCTTAGCCTCTCCATTCCAGGACGAAGCTCGAGGGTCTTGCTCTGGGCCGAAGCGACGTAAATTCGGGTCGATTTCCTGGGAGTACCAGAGCATAGATGGCCGAGCTAGTGTGTACCACAATTCCCGTCGACGCGATATAAACAGGTAATCTCTCAATCGGAGCCCCTATGCAACCCCGAATCCTTATCCTGCTAATGGCATTGGTGGCCTGCTCCTCCAAGACAGACACTGACAGTGCGACAGATACTGGCGCTGACACAAGCGTTACCGACACCGGGGACACGAGCACCACCGACACAGGCATTGACACCTCCTACATCTACACCGAATGCGACAATGTTCTCGAAGAGACCACAGGAGTCTGCGATGTGACGGAAGGCAGTGGCGACGCGATCCTTCTGCGAGGAGACCTACTCACCCCGGGCGAAATCCTTCGCACTGGCGAGCTCCTTATCGACGCCTCGGGTGAGATCATCTGTGCGGCCTGCGATTGTTCAGACATTGAGGGCTATTCGGCAGCCACAACGATCACCTGCCCAGAAGGTGTTGTCTCTCCCGGCTTAATCAACCCTCACGATCATATCGGCTACACCGAGGGCGCACCCATCGATCACGGAGCCACGCGCTACGACCACCGCCACGACTGGCGCGGCAGCTTGTCGACCCCCTCAAACAACAGCGAATTGGGCAAGGAATTGGGCGAGGTTAGGATGATTATGGGCGGCACTACCTCCATGGTCGGAAGCGGCTACGCCAGCGGTATGGTTCGGAACCTCGATGAGTCCTCCAACGAGGGCCTGCCAATAAGCAAAGTGAATAACCAGACCTTCCCACTCGGCGACAGCAACGAGAGCTTTCGGTCCGATTGTGACTGGGATTTCCGCGACACCGAACAAGATGTCGCACAAGACGAGGCCTACATTCCCCATATCGCAGAGGGCATCGACTCCTACGCCGCCGAGGAATTTCGCTGCAGCTCCACCTCCTTTGACGGAGCACAGGATTACACCGAGTCGAACGCAGCCCACGTTCACAGCATTGGACTCTCGACAACAGATTACTACCGCATGGCATTAAACGGGACACAGATTGTATGGTCCCCTCGCTCCAACATAAGCCTTTACGGCCACACCGCTCAGGTCACCACCTTCAACAACCTCGGCGGTAAAATCGCGCTGAGTACGGACTGGACCTACAGTGGCAGCATTCACTCGGTCCGAGAGCTGGCCTGTGCCGACAGCTTGAACCGCAACTATTACGACAACGCCTTTACGGACCGAGAGCTATGGGAGATGGTGACAGTCAACGGCGCCATTGCCACGGGCACCGAGCAGCTGATCGGCACTCTTGAAGTCGGTCATATCGCCGACATCGCGGTGTTTGATGGGCGATCCAGCAAGGGCTTTCGCGCTATTATCGATGCCCCAGCCGAAGGAGTGGCCTTGGTATTGCGATCAGGCGAGCCGTTGTACGGCGAACAAGACACACTAATTGAATTAGGTAAAGACTGCGAAATGGTAGGTGTGTGCGGGGCCACAATGGCCATCTGCGCTCAACAGGAGTTCGGTGCCACCTACGACGCAATTATCCAAGAAGCCGCCGATGACTACGCGGCTTTCTTTTGCGGAGACACCCCCGACAACGAGCCCACCTGTATTCCCGCTCGCACCGGTGAGTTCAGTGGCCAAATCACCGCAGAGGACAGCGATGGCGACGGGATCGACAACTCAAGCGACAACTGCCCCACCGTTTTCAACCCCATCCGCCCCATCGACTCCAACCAACAACCAGATCTGGACGGTGACGGCCAAGGCGACGCCTGCGACGAAAGCCCACTTCTAGATGACCTCGACAGCGACGGCGTGTTCAACGAAGACGACAACTGCCCATTCGACGAGAATGAGCCCCAGGAGGACGCCGACGCAGACAATAAGGGCGACGAATGTGATGCATGCCCCGACCAAGCCAACCCGTACAGCGTTTGTCTGCTAGAGGCCGACAGCGCCACCATCTACGACATCCAATCGGGTGCGGTGGCTGAAGGCGACTATGTTCGGATAACCCAAGTCATCGTGACCGCCATCACGAGCAGTGGCTTCCACGTCCAAGATCCAACGCTGCTCTCCAACCCCGCCTATTCGGGGATCTACATCTACACCTCCTCTGCGCCAGGCGTAAGCCGGGGAGATCTCGTAGAGGTCGAGGGTGAAGTCGGCGATTACTATGGCTGGAGCCAGCTTCAATCAGGTGCGGTCAATGTCTTGACCTCGGCTGGAACAGGGGACTGCAGCGAGGAGTTGACCGAGCCTGTCATCACACCCACCCTAGTCACAGTGGCAGAAGCTTCTGGAGAGGCCTACGAAGGCGTGCTAGTCACTCTGACCGATGCCACCGTCACCGATTCGGCCTATGACTGCAGCGTGGACGGCAGCTCATGCAGTGACGAGTATCTTTGGGAAGTCGGCGGCAGCGACGGAGTACTGATTTACGACGACGCCTATGAGTGTACCGATTGGACCGATTGGATCGGCGCCGTGCCTGTCACGGGCGTCATGATGTTCCGCTGGAACCGAGCCCGACTGGTGCCACGTCTTGGCTCTGATTTCGCTCTTTGAGTAGCCCTAATTGATATGAGCTTTTCTCTTTCTCATGTAGAACTGTACGTGTCGAATCTACCCAGCGCACGACCGTTCTGGAGCTCACGAGAAAGACCTACAGATTGCTCGGGATGGAGACATACTTCACAGCAGGTGTAAAAGAGATCAGAGCTTGGACATACCGCAAGGGCTGGAAGGTTGCGGGTTGAAGGAAAGGAATATTTAGTGCAGGATGGTGGTGTGATGCATTTTCGGTTCAATGTGTAGGAGAGGCGAACTTGGCAAACCTGTTTAGCGAACGTCTTCGAATCGAACCACTCCGGTCAGTACATGCGGAACGGGTCTTCTCCTCGCTTCAGAATCCTGCGATCTACACCTACCTTCCTGACGATCCTCCCACAGCGGAGGCCTTACAGAAGCGCTACGACTTTTTGGAAAAGGGGTGCAGCCCGGACGGCGAAGAGTTGTGGCTTAACTGGGTTGTGTTTCTTCGTGATTCGATGACGCCGGTCGGCACCTTTCAGGCAACGCTTCCAAAGGGGCAAGCGGGCGCATTCGCCTACGTCGTTTTTCCATCATTCTGGAGACAGGGGTACGCCCGAGAGATGACAGTCTGCGTCATCTCTCACCTGTTCGAAGCGCATCGTATGCCCAGCCTCTTTGCCGAGATCGACACCCGAAACATTGGCTCCATTCGGCTCGTCGAGGGCCTCGGACTGACACGGATCGCTACCACCCACGGGGCTGATTTCTTCAAGGGGGCCTCTAGCGATGAGTACACGTACTCGGTTTCTCGAGAGGACTGGCGTGAAGTGCAGGGTGCGGATTTGGAAATGTAACCGTGCTCGCTTTGGGCTTGTCTTTGGGAATGCTACGATCCCGGCACTCTATTCATCTTTTGTGGCGATAGTTCGACCAGCGAACTGATGGCTTGCTGACACGCTCTCCCTACTTGCCAGTGCTTGATATTTTGCTCCCAGTCAGGTTACTTAAACTTGGCGACGGCTGGCAAATGCGAGCAAACGACAGCGTATAACCTTAACTGAGCTGTGTTGTCCTCGACTGGACATCCAAACGGAGTGACCCCAATGGTGCGTTTTTTCCTGATTTCTCTGCTTTTGGCCGTACCTGGCATTTCAGGCTGTGGCAACGATTGGAGCTCTGGGCCGTGTGACAACGCCGACGCGGCTGGCTACACGACGTTGGAGCATGACGGTGTGACACGGGAATACGTGCTGTCCGTTCCCGACTCCTATGCGAGCGATACACCCGTTCCGCTGGTCATTGCCTTTCACGGTAACGGGGGGTGTGCCACCGATTTCAACGATGATTTATCAAGCATGGCAGAGGCCAACGACTTCATCGTCGCGTACCCCCAGGGCGTCGTCAGGGGGAAGGGTGCGGCGGAGTGGAACCCCGTGAGCAGCGGCACTGAGAACATCAACGAAAATGATGCCTTCTTCACCGAACAGCTCATTTCGACCATCAGCACTGACTACAGTATCGACAGTACGAGGGTCTATGCGGTTGGGTATTCCAACGGCGGGATGATGAGCTATGGGCTCGCGTGTGAGCGGGGCGACCTGATCGCAGCGGTAGGGATCATGTCAGGGGTAATGCTGACTGCGACCTGTGACACCGAAGAGAAGACCTCTCTCATCCATTTTCATGGCACAGAAGACAGCGTCCTCCCCATCGATGGCAGCGGGGACTTTCCATCGGTCGACAGCGGCATCAGCTTCTGGTTGAGCCACAACAACATCGACCCAGGAAGCCTCGAGCGCACCGAACTCAATGGTGGGGACGTCACGCGCGATGCGTACAGCGGTGGTGACGAGGGTAGCGCTGTGGTGCTCTACACCATAGCAAACGGTGGGCACGTATGGTTCAGCGACGAGATCGGCGGTTTGGCCCCGAACCAGATCTTGTGGGATTTTCTCTCGGCCTATGACGTGGACGGATTGATCGCGGACACCGCGGACGAGTGATAGAAGGTGACATGTCAACGCATAAGACTCCTTTAATCGAGACCGATCGGCTGGTCCTAACCTGGCCCACGCCCGAACAGATCGACGGCTACTACGATTCAATCGTTGGCACCAACATCTTCGACACCCTCGTCTGGGATGGTCCGGCCAATGCCAAAGATGTCCATGATTGGTGGAAGCAGCTCGTCTCACACAGTCCACTGGACTTCAGTCAGAGCATCGAACTCGCCGCGATTGAACGAGCTTCAGGCCGATATGTTGGTGGCGTGACCCTGCGTCCAGTCGACAACGATCCTAACATTATCGACATTGGCTTCGTCTTTGCCGTTGATTCTCATGGCAAGGGTTACGCGACAGAAGCGCTTGGCGCCTTGGTCGACGAGGCGTTCAGCACACGTGGAGCCGAGCGCATCTTCGGCGAGGTCTTCGTAGGAAACGACGGCTCCCGACGGGTACTTGAGAAACTGGGTTTTGTGCACGAAGGCACCCATCGGCGTAGCGTGTGCAAGCGGCAAGAATGGCTAGATGTGTGGGTGATTGCAATTACTCGCCCCGACTGGGAGCGCCGTCAGGCGGAACGGTCTGAAGGAACCTCTGTCCAAAAATGAACCGAGGCTTCCCTGTTCGAGTAGAAACGCGGTTACCAAAGGGGGGAGTCGTTGAGAAAGTCGTAGATTGACACATGTTTACCAAGCAGCTGACACTTCGGTTCAATGTTTGGGCTACCTGGGGAACCTATTTAATCTAAAAAAGGAGCAGGAGTATGAGGATTGGAATCGTTGGGGCGGGTAAGGTTGGCAGTACTCTTGGTCGGAGATGGGCTGATTGTGGTCACGATATAGTTTATGGTGTTCGTAACCCTGAAGACACAAAGCACGAACCTCTTCAAGATCATGCAGTGGTGCTTAGCAGCGAAAAGGCGGCCAAAAAGGCGGATCTTGTTGTACTCTCTGTACACTGGTCGGCAGTAAGGTCCGCCATAGATGGGATTAAGGACGAGATAAAAGGAAAGATTTTGGTCGACTGTACAAATCCAGTCGGGGCCGATCTTGGGGCTGCCACCAGTGGAGCCGAGCTAATTCAGACTTGGGCACCAGGCAGCAATGTCGTAAAGGCATTCAATCAGATTGGTTTCAATATCATGGCAAATCCAGTTCTAGATGGGCGTAAAACAGTCCTGTTCATTGCCAGTGATTCGAAGGATTCGGGAGCGATCGTGGAGGGGTTAGCAACCCAGCTTGGCTTTGATGTAGTGATCATGCCGAGCTTGGTCCATGCCCACCATTTAGAGGCGCTAGCAATGATATGGATTTCCATGTCATACAAGCTCGGTTATGGTCGAGAATTCGCCTTTTCTATGATACAACGAAGCACATAGAGTCTAAGAGTCAATAGGAGGAACAGACATTGAAGCGAATTATGGTCACTCGTATTGGTGAGCCCAGGGAATCTTTGGAGGTTCACGAGGTGGCCGATTTACTACCCAAAGATGGAGAGGTTCTCGTAGAGATGCTGGCGATTCCAATCCATCCAGCCGACCTACTCGTTATGCGAGGAAGGCATGTATTTGATGCCTCCTTTCCCACCGGTACTGGCATTGAAGGTGCTGGTCGTGTCGTTGCCCTTGGGCAAGGGGTCAGCGAACCGACAGTTGGGCAGATAGTTGCACTACCTTTCGGCGGGACCTGGGCAGATCAAGTGACTATTCCTGCGGCTTCTGTTATTCCTCTACCAGGCGACATCGACCTCTATCAGGGGGCAATGCTCGCGCTCAATCCAGTCACAGCGCTTGGGCTGCTACGAGGAATGAAAGCTGGAGAATGGCTTCTGCACAATGCGGCCAATTCATCTTTGGCGCGCTTGATCACACGTGTGGCGTCTCACAAAGGCATCCGAAGTATTTCTGTAGTGCGTCGCTCAGGGATGGAAGACGAACTCAAGGCCAACGGTGCAGATCACGTGATGGTAGATGGTGACGACCTGGCGAGCCGTGTTCGAAGTTATCTTGGTGGACGAGGTGTGGATCGAGCACTTGATGCGGTAGCAGGATCAGCAACTGGGCGATTGTTTGACGCAGTCGATGACTTTGGAACCCTGACTTGCTACGGTCTCCTTGGTAGCGATGAGATCGTCTTTAATGCCGCTCAGTTTGTCTTTAGAGATGTGAATGTTCAAGGCTACTCTCGGCTGAGATATCTCCGAGGCTTGTCCAAAACCGAGGCAGATACTCTCTACTCAGATCTATTCGACTGTCAAAAGAAGGGGTTATTTGAGACACCTATCTTGAACACGTTCGCATTCGAAGACATCTGTGAAGCTGTTGAGTGCTCCGAGAATAGTGGCGGACGAGGGAAGATTCTACTGATACCGAGTGGAGCTGCGACCTAGGGGATAGATCTAGTTCTTGGTTGCGCAACCCAATATGATTGACTGAGATCACCTTAAATCTTATAAAAGGCACAAAGATTACTGTACCCCGTCAAAGACTCTCCAATGACCTAAATGAGGCCTGCAAGGACTATTTTCTGAAGGACATGCATGAAGGTTTTTAGAGACATATTTATCTGCCTAATTGACTCTGGGATCACCCCAAAAACAACTGACACAGATACAAAGTACCTCCGATTTTTCAACGCAACCATGTTGCTATTCGGTATGGCCCAACTTCCTGTTCTCATGCTACTAGTTACGCTAGAGCTATGGACCCAACTAATAGTCAACCTCACCGCATTAGTTCTCTGCGGACTAGGGTTCATACTAAATAGGGGCGGACATTACTTGTCTGCCAAGAGTCTTTTTTTATTAGTGGTGACGGCCAACGCATCCTATTTTGCTGTCATTATGGGGTCGAGTGCACCCACCCACCTATGGCTAGTTCCAATGGCTGTTATGGGCGTTCTTCTCTTCAAGCCAACTGAATGGGTCTACATGCTCGTGACCGTTGGGCTAGCAATGTTGTGTTTTTTGGTATTAGAGCTTGTGTACCTCGATTTAGAGCCTATTGTGCGACAGTACCAGAGTTCTGCGGCAGCCCAGCAGGCAGCCCACGGCTCTACAATATTCGCCATTATGCTAACGCTGATTCTCGTGGGAATGATGCATAGGCGATTCGCAAAAGCGGAGAGATCTATTTATCGTGAAAAGGCTCAGTCTGAACGTCTACTGCGAGCTATTCTGCCCGACAAAATTGCGAAAGAGTTAAGCGAAACGGGGTCATCTCAAGCTGTTAGATATGAAAACGTGTCGGTCCTATTCGCAGACATTGTTGGGTTCACACCCCTAGCAGCCTCGATGCCTGCAGAAAATGTCGTAGCTCTCTTAGCCTCCGTGTTTGAGCGTTTTGACTCACTTATCGAAGAGTGCGGGGTCGAGAAGATAAAGACTATAGGTGATGCCTATATGGTCGCCGCTGGGGTCCCCGAAAAAACAGAAGATCACCCTGAAAGAATGGTTAGGTGCGCCCAAGGCATGCTCAAGATCATTAGGGAGTATGATGACGAGTCAGGTCATCCTCTTCAAATCCGAATAGGTATTCACTCGGGGCCAGCTGTAGCTGGTGTCATCGGTACTACCAAATTTGCATATGACCTGTGGGGAGAATCTGTGAACCTAGCGTCACGGCTAGAGTCCAGCGGTGAACCTGGTCGTATTCACGTTTCCAGCGAATTCAGGGCTAATCTAAACGACAAAATGAAATTCAAAGAGCGAGGTGAGATTTCGATTAAAGGGGTAGGGCTAACCAGAACTCACTGGCTAGAGAATAGCGCCAACTAGTGTTCTCATGAGACGCTGGCTTTACAGAAATCAACAGCTAACGGGCCTACTGGGATCTGTGTACCAGCTTTTGAAGTGCACTGTCACTGGGTTCAATATTTGAGACTACGAGACTGATCGCTACTTAGTCATTTTAGATGAAGCGCTCTGGCAGATTTACCTTTTCGTTATGGCAGTGTAAACGCGCCGATAGGCGGTATACCCTAGGTCACACCGATGGTGTATAGTCATACTCTAATCGAGAGTGTCGACCGAGGGCGTATAAACATGTCAGATAGCCGAGCCAAGAAGCGCTGTGTCTGCGGGCAATCCAAAACATATCCCCTGTGTGACGGAAACCATAAGGATGAAGGGTGGATGTGCACCGCCACCCAAGACGAGGTCCATCCACTGGCATTCGTCGCAGACCCACACCTGAGAAATCTAGCCGACCGTCTCGCCCACCGATTTGGGGGGGTATCCCTCCACGACAGTACTCGGACAGTAAGAGCCCACCGCCTAGTGATGCTCACTGCTGGCCTGGGTGTCGATTACGTACGCGCTGCACGAACAAGGGTCGAGACCAACGATAGCCTAGCTATTGGGGTTGGAGTGCCCGAAGGGTTAGTAAATTGGGCTTTACCAGAATCCAATTATGTCACCGTGCCCAGTGAGCCTGCAACGACCCTGTGGCCCACCGTAGTGGCCGCTATCGAAGGCGCCTCCAGTGCCGTACACAGCCAGGCACGCCCCTCGGTTTTCCTCTCCCATAGTGTGGCTGACGAGAACTTGATATTTCCGCCGATTTCAGCCTTGCGCGATCACTACGGCCTTAAGGTCTTCGTCTGTGCGGATTCAATCGAACCTGGCAGTCGATGGCAAGATGAAATTCGAACTAAGCTAGAAGCCTGTGACATCTTCCTCCTAATAAATTCTCGATCAGTAACTAAATCCACATATTGCGCCTATGAAGTAGGGATGGCCAACGGTCTGGGGAAACCAGTAAGGATGGTCAACTTGGATGAATCCGCTCCTCCAAACTATCTCACACACATACAGTCGGTGTCAGTTCCCAGGCTGTTGGAAAGGAAACCCTGGCTTAACCCAGAAGATGCGATTCTCGATGGCCTTCTAACAGCGGTGAGTGCGCATTGAGATGCTGCGAGAAGATGCGTAACTGGGACACCCACCACGGCTAAACTCGAGATGCTCAAGGTCAGAACGAATAGGGATCGGTGTTTTCGAGAACAACAAGCGCTCTCTAAAATTCTTTGCCTGCCTTAAGTACCATGAGTTCACGCGCCGAATGTGACTCGTTTGGTGAGATGGGCGCATATAGGCTGAAATACGTCTACTCAAGAAGCTGTGAGTGTAGCTAATAGCCGCGATAAGGACAGCCTCAGTCTAGAATCTCCCGAAGAAAAGCGTCGACACGCTCGATCTCCTCCATACAGACTTCATGCTGCATGGGGTAGTCGTGAAAAGAGACCGGCCAACCGTTCTCATATAGAAACTCATAAGTAAGAAATCCGCTTTCGTACTTCACCATGGGATCATGTGTGCCGTGGCAAACTAGCACTGGAGTCTTACGATTGACGTCACTGCACTCGACCAAGGTGCGGTCGGGAAACAGCATGTAGCCCGAGAGACACACCATTCCAGCGAGACGTTCGGGGAACCTGCAACCCGTAAATAGAGACATGGCGCCACCTTGGCTAAATCCAATCAAGACTATGCGGGAATAGGGCACACCTTTTGAGTGCTCGGCTTCGATCAGGGCATTTATGATCTGGCCAGAATCCACAGCCTCCTCGTAGCTCTCGCGGTCCTTGCCCTCACCCTCACCATCCATAAAACGGATATCAAACCAAGATGGCATGCGATAACCATTATTTAGTGTGACAGGCCTTACTGGTGCGTTGGGAAAAACCCATCGAGTTCCAGGGCGCTTGATGATCCGCGGCATGTCCGCAAAGTCTGAAGAACTGGCACCCAGCCCGTGCATCCAGATAACGGATGAGTCGTGTTTTTCACTCGGTTCGGTGGTCTGGATATTGGTCACTTGAGCCTCGATTGTGAATAGTTATCTTCCACTTTGGAAAGTGACGTCTCATACCACAAATTCTAAAGGGTACAACAAAAAGAGGCCAGTAAATTGCCCGCTCTGCCTAATGGCACTGTCACACATTAGACTAAAGATAACTTATTTGTATCAGCTCCTACTGAGTTGTATCATTAGATCGAAATAGGGCTTGTAACAGACGGGGTATTATCTCTCGCTCTTCCGTAGTTTCCACAATTTGGATGTCTTCGCCTTGGTGCTCTCGAACTAAAACTCGATACTGCACAAGACCCCATCCTTTGGTTCGCGCTCGACCGCCTGGAATCGGCATATTTGCGGCGTTGTAACGACAGGCACCCGGAGCAAAGAAGACCACTGACCACTCTCTTTCTTTCAATTTAGAGATAAAGTCATCGTCATCGGTACACGAAACGAACAGTGGGTTTCCAAGTTGCTGTGGCATAATTTTAGCCGCACGGAGCGCCATTCGTGGATCACACCCTCGTACGAGAATGCTCTGTTCAGAAAAGTCCAATGCACTTACATCCTGCTGGCCCTCAGCAATCTCTTCAAACATTCGGTCTCGTGAGCTGTCTTCTGGATGTTTACTGTCCGCCATTTGCTTCCTCTACGCTATTTGATGGGGCTAAAGTATAACCTCTAGGCACACAAATGGGGGCAAGAGCGATGTGGCCCTGCCTGTAGGAGGGGGAGAAAGTCCGAACCCTGCAAGTCGGCACCTAGCACCCCATGTCCCCGCGTTCATAGATCACGCCGTAGAGAGCATGGGCGACTCCACAGGTTGACTAACCAAAAGTCATTTATCCGAACTTAGGGTTTATGGATTTACAGGTGGGTACCGAACATACTATATTTACCAGCACCTTTTAGGAAACAACGAATGACTCGACGACCAGTAGATCTTCTTGAGAAATATCACGCATTGGAGCTAAACACTGACAAGTTTGATTTCCAATGGAGAGCACGCTTACTTCAATCGGTTTGGCGTGAAGAGCAAGGTCTAGACGCAGGAGAATACCGGGGAAAACTGCGCGGCGCTAGACTGGTAATGCCTCAGGCTAAGAACACCCTAGCCAATTACCTCACACCCACCATTCGAGATGTAGTTCGAAAAGAGGTAGACGACCCAATTCAGGCGAAAGGAAAACTGTACGGGCGGCCTCGTATCTACAACAACTTGCTCTCCAGCCAACCGTTATGTTTCAATCTATTTGGAGAATTGAGCCTCGATCTAGATCTGGCCACAAGCGTTCTGTGTGACATTACCGAGGGAAGAATACTGCGAGTAACAGCTATCGATTTCGAATACTCCCCAGGGCGAGGCGATGACCGATACACAGGTGACAGATCAGCCTTTGATGTCTACGTCAGGTATACAACCCCTTCAGAGGGTAAAGGGTTTGTTGGTATCGAGGTCAAGTACCATGAGGGACTAGCTGATCCTGTGGCTGACCACCGCGCTAGGTACGATGAGGTAGCATCCATGATGGGCTGCTTTATGCCTCAACACTTACCAAAATTACGCGAGCGCCCCCTACAACAGGTGTGGCGAGATCACCTGCTGGCGGGAGCGCACAAACAGGTGGACGGCTTCGAAGATGGTTTCTTCGCCTTTCTTTACCCCGCAGGAAACACAGCCTGTTCTGACGCAGTTGATCAGTACAAGAAATGCCTGTCTAGCAGTGACTCATTCCAGGAGTGGACTCTCGAGTCACTCGTGGATCGGTTGATGATACACTCGTCAGCCAGCTGGATAAGAGAGCTGAATCGACGCTACCTAGACTTCTCTCGGTTACCACTGTGAACCCCTACGCCACAGCGCTCGACGGTCTGGTTCTAGAGGATCCTGTCACGGCCTTTTTTGACTTCTGCCGCGAACGGGAAAAGATCCGACTCCTTCGAGAAAGCGGTGCTCCTGCACCCTGGTCAAACGACCCCATTTTCCAACGAGGGCGCTTCCTGAACATCTTTAGGGAAGACGACAGAGGTAGCAAAGCAATAGAGCGGTTTGTTAAGCCATGCAGTCAGGATCTACCCAGCCTCGTACACGCCCTGTTCTTTGCTCGTTGGTGCAATCGTCAGACTACACTCGACGCCCTATCAGTGGAGATATTGAACGAACCGACACATTTAATACGATGTCTAGAGTCTTTGCCTGAGCAACCATGGTGCAATGTAGCAGCCTACCCAGTTGAGCCTGTAAAATGGGAAGGTGAGCTGTGGACACGCTTCGACACAGCAACAGAGCTGTTTGGTCGCATTAAGACAAGACTAACTGACTTGATATTAGGTTCGGGGGGTGATGTATGCAGAGCTACAGATGCCGTAAACGACCTCTTTGGAATGAAGAACGACTTCCCAATATTCATGGCTATTATCGACCTGGCTGAATATCGCCCCGATGTGATAGACCCAGCTAGCCATGTGCCAACTGGTATTGGCGCGGTAGCCTTTCTCGACAGGCTACAACAACACTTGGGACTCGATAACCACCACCAGACCTGTGAGAGGATGATCGAGCTGCAGAGCGAGCTCTGGCCTGAGGCAAAGCGCCCTTTCCAGCCCATTGATATCGAGTATCTCTCCTGCGAGTGCCGTAAGTACTACAGCTATGTGAATGGCACTAAGACATTTGAGGGTAAGAACCTCTTTCGTCCTGGTGAGTCAGCTCAGCTAGTGTTCGACACATTAGATAGAGACCCAGCCTCTGATCTAATCGAGACTCAGATCCATGTGATCGCTGGCGGCCCATGCTCAGGCAAGACCACAGTCCTGAAGGCCTTGGAGCAATCAGGGCACTCTGTCGTGACAGAAACCTCCCAAGAGCTCCTAGAGGCTGGCATATCCGAAGGCCGCACCGCTCATGATCTGCGCGCCGATCCAGTTGCCTGGCAACAGGAGATATTTAGTCGAGACCACGCCTTATTTGATGGTCTCTCACTAGATGAGATCGTCTTCACAGACACCTCCTTCATTGAGGACCTCGTGTTTGGGGCTCGTGCTGGAATCGTGATCGGCCCAAATGTCGCCTCTTGGATAAAGCGTAAGCGCTACAAAACCGTCTTCTTCCTAGACCCTTTGGAGGATTACGAGCAGAGTCAAGTTCGCATAGAGTCTCACTCGGTCGCGAGGCAGATAAGCGAAGATGTGCGTAAAGAATATCAGCGCCACGGGTACGAACTGGTCGCTGTTCCAGCTAAGTCTGTAGCTGAGCGAGTAGCATTTATCGAGGCCCATATAAGTAAGAGCACACCTACTCATACAAGCTACTAGATCCCGCGTAAATATGACTTTAAAATTGGGGGGATTAGCGAAAGTGAGGGATTCCCCTCGGCTACGCTATAATGGGCCCCAGCTCTAAGACATGATTGATACATTAATGAATGATGGCAAGAACAAGAATATTGGATTGGGCCTCATCTTCGGTGTAGTCGCTGGGATCGTTATCGGGCCGATGATTTTCGACGACCCATCCACTGGTGTGGGGCTAGGTATAAGCCTAGGCCTTGTGTATGGCGCTGCTTTCAGTCAACACAAAGACGAAAAGCCTACAGAAGGCACTGACGACAATAGTAACAAGTGAGCTCGACCACTGGAGAGGTGTAGTGAGCACAACCTCCAGTAAGCACCGTAACTAGACGACTATGGTCGTGAATACAATGACTCACGTCAAAATCATCGGGTTCGCAATCCAGATTTTCCTATCTATATGGAATTTTGCAAACATCGAATTGGCACTTTCTCACAAAACAGTTTATATATTGACAACAATTAAATTGTGTGCAATATATTTTAAAGTAATGGAGAAGAATCATGACCAAACTCACCTACAACACAGAAGTAACCACACTGGGCGGTAAGTCTGTAGACTTGCAGGAATACAAAGGCAAAGTACTCCTGATCGTCAACACGGCTAGCAAATGCGGATTAACACCACAGTTCACAGGCCTACAGGAGTTGCACAGTGAGTATACAGAGCAAGGGCTCCGCGTACTAGGCTTCCCTTGCAATCAGTTCGCGGGACAAGATCCAGGCAGCAACGAGGAGATCGGCCAATTTTGCCAAATTAACTACGGCGTGGAATTCGCCATGCACAGCAAGATCAATGTGAATGGGGGTAAAACTCACCCGCTATTCGAGCAATTAAAAGATGCTGCTCCTGGTGCCTTGGGTAGTAAATCAATCAAGTGGAACTTCACTAAGTTTCTGGTCGCACGCAATGGAGAGATACTGCGTCGTTACTCTCCAAAGACCGAACCCAGCGATATTATAAAAGACATAGAGATAGAGCTAGGCAAGGAGGTGGCATGACAGCCCCTAGGCTAGACGACCAACTCTGTTTTCAGCTTTACACAGCGTCGCGTCTGGTGACTAGAGCCTATCGCCCACTATTGAACGAGCTAGGAATCACCTACCCCCAGTACATAGCGCTGATGGTGCTGTGGGAGTGGAACGACAGCGGAAAATCCCCACAGACTGTGGGTGCTCTGGGTGAGAGGCTACTGCTCGACTCGGGTACGCTTACCCCGCTGCTAAAACGCATGGAGCATAACGGGCTGGTAAAACGCTGCCGGGATCGTAGAGATGAGCGTATTGTTCGTATAGAGCTAACAAATCAAGGGATTGCGCTATCGGCACAGGCAGCCAGCGTACCGATGGATCTTGCCTGTAAATTCCAAGGCGAGGTTGGTGACCTAATGACACTGCGTGAATCAGTCCGCAATCTCGTCGAGACGATCAGCAGACGCTAATAAGTCATCAGTTAACTTTGGCCTGGTTACCACCACCCACAAACAGAAGGGCTATATATGCATGGCGAAACCAATCTAGACACCATCTTGAGAGATCTCAAGCCACTTGTTCGTCCTGAGGTGTTTGTTTTTTGCACTGCTCCAAACGCTAACTATGGTGATTTAGCCTCAACACAACCCTTCGCGAGCATCCAAGAGGAAGAAGGGCTCACACTTGTACTTGTTAAAGAACAAGCGGACAAAAACGAGATGCCCTACAGTGGAACATTCCGATGTATCACCCTCTCTATACACTCAAGCCTAGAAGCCGTGGGCCTAACAGCAGCCATCTCAACTAAGCTCGCACAACGCCAGATTAGCGCGAACATGCTTGCGGGTTTTTATCACGACCACATCTTTGTACCTGCCCACCAGCTCCAAGACGCAATTCAAACACTAACTTCGCTGACACAATGAAGAGACCGAAAAAAACAACGGGTTCTGAGGCATTGACGGCCCTTGTTTAGGGGTGAACTGAAACTGCCTCGAATGCAATCTAAACAGAAGTAACCCAGACAAACAAGACTGTAGCATATGACTTATGACTCGTGTCTAACTACAAAAACACTTGACATTACGTGGTTTTCCTTATATTTTTTTTATATTACACTTGTTATATAAAAGGTTTTGAAGATGAACCCGCTCATGTATTCCACAATCCTACTTATCCCTGGGTTCGCTATTCTTGGACTTTTGGCTGGAGGGCTCTGGACCTTCTCTGTGCTAATACTGTGCTTCGTGCTGTTACCTCTCGCAGAGATCTTTTGGCGTGGAGATCAAATAGAGACTGACCTCGCCATAACCGAAGATCCAAAGTATCGAGCACATATCAACTTCCCTATATACTCAGCGGTCGCCTGCCACTTCGGACTACTTGTTTTCTTCTTGAGTTCCATCTCGAACCAAAGCTATGCCGTATGGGAGATTGTCGGCCTTATCACAGCCATGGCCATTAGTTGCGGCGCTATTGGAATCAACATCGCACACGAATTAGGGCACAGAGTAGACCGCAGGGACCAGCGTATAGCTAAGCTTCTACTATGCACCTCACTCTACGTACACTTCTTCATCGAACACAACCGCGGACACCACGCACAAGTGGGCACTACGTCAGATCCTGCCACAGCAAGAAAAGGCATAACAGTTTATCGATTCTTACCTAAGAGCGTCATTGGTGGATGGTTAAGTGCGTGGAAGCTAGAGTCAGATCGACTACGCCGTCGCAAACAGAGAACACTCTCTTTTGGGAACGAAATGATCCGATGGCAAGCGATTCAGCTGTGTATGGTCGGAGCCATCGGTGTGACCTTTGGTACAACATCACTGCTCGCCTTCATTGGCGCTGCAGGAGGCGGAGTATTTTTACTAGAGTGCATCAATTACGTAGAGCACTATGGGCTAGTTCGCGGAAGAACTAGTGAGGGGCGCCTCTTACCAGTAAAACCAGAGCACTCATGGAATTCTAGTTCGCTATTAGGGCGCCTTTTCCTATTTGAATTGCCTCGTCATAGTGACCACCATGCTCGCCCCAAAAAGACATATTCTACACTGCGACACATGGACGAAGCACCACTACTACCAACAGGCTATTCGGGGATGATACTTCTATCTCTGATACCACCAGTCTATTTCGCGATAATGCACCCGCTTCTTGCAGAGCGAACCTAGACTATCTCCTTACCGATCAAATGCCTAAAATAGTAGACCATAACGCCCAGCGCAGTAGACTACTGGATCAAGCGTTCGAGATCTTCGCTGATCAGGGTTATGCGGCGATATCAATGCGGGGGCTAGCCAAGGGAATGGGGGTGTCAACAGGGACCCTGTATCATTATTTTGAGACTAAAGACGCCATCTTCGAGCAGGCTGTTTACCACCTAGCGAACAGGCATGTCCAAGCTGTTCTGGGAATTATCCCGCCAGAGGCGGACCTGAACACAAAGCTCACCCTTATCAGCGATTGGATAAACAATGAGCAACGAAACTTACAGCGCTCCCTCCTATTAATCCTCGACTTTGCTCGACATAAAAGCGATGACAAGGCACTAGAGTTGGTTCGAAGCTCGTCTAATCATTACCGAGACACGCTCATTGGTGCACTGGGTAATCACCCTGGCATTTGGCCCATGATGGTTGGTATTTTGGTGGCAGCCCTTCTCGAAGGTGAGGAGATTAGGAACCCAAGTATTTTCTTAGCGCCACTGATAGCGAGTTCAGGCCATATAGGCGTATAAATAATAACGGTAGCCATCCATGACGTTCAAACCTAACGCTACTATCCACAAACGCTTCCAAACAATAAAGAACAGCGATATAATCTACTGACTATTATCACTGGTCTAATCAATGCACACAATACGAATAGCCCGACCAACGGACAACCTCGATGAGCTTACCAATATGTATAAAGATGGGCTGGGGTTAATGATTATAGGGTCATTTCAAGACCACGATGGCTTCGATGGTGTAATGCTAGGACACCCTAAGAGCCCATACCACCTAGAGTTCACCAATAGAGCAGGTCATAGAGCTGGTAGAGCGCCAACCGAAGACAACCTTTTGGTTTTCTACATTCCAGATGAAGACGAATGGCACCAGATATGCGAAAACATGGAGATAGCCGGCTTCATACCTGTAAGCTCTTTTAATCCATACTGGGAGCTAAATGGACGAACTTTTGAGGATATTGACGGATACCGTATTGTTCTACAAAATGGCACCTGGGACCGTTGAGAGTTTCTAAAAACACTAGCGGAGCCAAAACAAATTAACCCCATTATGGTATGTTCTCGCCTATGAGTAGAGAGAAAAAAAGAGCAAACAATTGGGTCCATGAGCTCGAACCCAAGACGAAAAGTGAGATTATTCTTACCATCTGTACAAGACTATCTTCTCTCTATCAAACTAAGTCTGGACCTAAAGCATCCCTACTATCGATCCCTGAAGATCTCCCACTTTTGCCCTCTGTCCCGTATGAAGTCAATTCTTCAGAAAGCAAGCCTATTACACCAGTAGCCTACATTGCATCAATAAGAAGAGGTGAACTAGGCTCCATCTTTTTGATCCCAGATTGTATAAGCTCAATCGGCAGAGCTAGGATGCAGCGCAGCGACTACAAAATATGCATGCAAATTACTGTAGTAGAGGCGTATCAGTGGTCACTACGATATTTTCCTGAGAATGACAAAATATCCATTGCGAGCGGCCCCAACGACTGGGGCTCAATTAAAGTAACGGACACAAATTTCAAATTCGACGATCTAGTATATGGCGATGACGGTCTTTGCTATATGTATGAATCGGTAAAGAGTGAACGATGTACTGAACCTATCCCCTTTGGAGTAGATGCCGATTGTTACAAAAAATACATGGTGGAGGCTAAAGGGCCTAGAGGGCCCGTGCGAATAAAGCGCGATGATGGCCTAGATGATCTAAGGAAAAGAGACAATGAACAACGTAAAGAGAGGGCCCGAAGGCACAGTATAGCCAGTAAAGCATACGACGCTGAAAAGATAGATAAACCTAGCGAGAAGGTTGGCGCAGATTGGAGCTTGACTCTAGATGAGGGCGATATTCTTATTAATCGATATTCAGCGTTTGTTTTTGGGAGGTTAGCTAAGCCAACGTGAACGCCTAGGAGTACAATAAAACACAAGCCAATCACACTGGGGTAACCTCAGAGCGGCATCACATTTAAGGCCCACAAGTACACTCCAAAGAGACGCGACCATTATCTATACACGAGCCTTCCGCTATACCAGGCCCAACCAATGAGTCTATCAATCCAACTGGCGACGCTGTACAGGCACATGACTCTGCTGGAAGCATAACCCGCAACTCACGACCTGTAAGGCACTCGAAACCAGCCTGCATTGAGCCTGCTGCGAAGTCCGCTGAATGCTCTAGGATGATAGACGGGCTCAAAACAATAGCTGGAGTAGAAAAGACAGAGTCGAAAACCTGTTTACGCTCGCCCTCTGCATCTAAGAACGCCATCCCAACATCATTTAAGTAATAGTCCCATAGAGCACTTGATACTCCGTGGCTCAAGAAAAGACTGTGTAGGTCTTCAACATAATCCTCAAAACCAACATGCCCAGTAAGCCCGCCGTATTCACCTACCCAGATCGGAACCCCTCGCTCCTGATAAGGAGCTACGGTAAGAAGGAGGTCTTTCTCTAGCTCATCGATGTCACCACCATACCCACTCCCTGTACCCTCGTGGATATATAGAGGGTAAAAATGACCTCCATATACAGCTCTGTCTTGATAAACATCATCCAATTCCCAAGGATCAGCTATCCCGACCAGATAGGCGGAGGAGTGTTCAAGAAAATATAGTCTTGATGGGCATGTCTCTTCAACACGGTCCATCAACCTCATGAAAAATGGAGCCAAGACCTTCCGATCAAAATCGCGATCTGTAGTGCCTGTGCCAGCATACGGTTCGTTCATTAGATCAAACCCGACAAGACGCTCGCTAGTACAAGAGGCCAACGCTAACGCCTCCCAAGCTTCGGCGTAGCTACTCTGTAAATCTAGGTCCGACCAGAAGGCATCAAAGCAGCCAGTAACCTGTGGTGTCCCATAGTTGAGCCACCAATTAGAGAGAGGCTCGTACCCTTCCTTTATATCATCATCGCAGGCCCAATCAGGTGCGCCGTGACCATTAAATGGAAAGCCCCACAGATCTTGATGCATATCTAAAACTACATTTATACCCGCTTCAGACAAAGCCTCAACCCGCTGCGCCACCGCCGACACATAGGCTTGATCAAATTCATCTGGTCCATCTGGCTGAACAGCGTTCCAGAACACTAAGAGGCGTACGGAATCTATCCCATCTGCAATCAAACCAGAGATCACTTCATCGCTTAATTCAAAAAGATGATCCTCTGTACTCTTGGCAATACCCGCCAGATTGATGCCTCTCATGACCAGCTGTTCGCCTGAAGCTGTCACCGTGACACCGTCAACAACCCCATACATTCGTGGAGGCTCCACAGGCACCTCTTCACCATTACAACTAAGAGTTATCGCCAGAATCAATACCGATAAGTTCCTAAAGATCATTCTCAAACCCTAAGGAAAAAGAGGAATATCGACACATTTATTTCGGCACAACTGGCTCCAGACAATACCAACATAACCTCCTAAGATTTACCTAAATATCTCCACTAGATCTGGCACACCTTTCATCTCGTAGCGCCCTACTGGCTGGCTAGAACGATCTAAGCGGTCGGCTATGGCCCGAGTGTAGAGTATCTCCTCGCCTATCTCTCCCGTTAGGTGCTGAACGCGAGCCAAAAGATTTACAGCTTCGCCCATAACTGTAAAATCAAGGCGGCGAGAAGCTCCAATGTTCCCATAAACCACCTCACCAAGATGAAGAGCCACACTAGCACATAGCGGCTTCAAGCCACCACTGACACGCGCTTCTGATAGCTCACTGAGCCTAAGCAAGGCTGTCTCTGCGGACCTGACGGACCTTATAGCCGCCTCTTCTTGCGACACTACATCATCAATCCTAAAGATCACCAACATCGCGTCACCCATGAATTTAAGGATCTCACCACCCTCACCCCAGACAGCCTCTGCCATGCAATCAAAGTATTGATTCAATACTTCTATCATTGGTATAGAGCCTAGCTCACAAGTCATAGCTGTAGAATCTCGAAGATCACACAACCATAAAGCCGCCTGAACCGTCTCTCCTTGGCCGCGCAATATCTCTCCAGCCAAAACGCGCTCGCCTATATTTAGGCCCAAATAAGTCCGAAGGACTGTCTTGGCGAGACGCTTGGACTCAACCACACTTATCAAAAGGCTTAGCACCGGGAACAGCTTCTTTAATTCGTCAATCTCTTCTGCCTTAAGTCCGCCTGGCCTCTTAGTACACACAGTTAGAATAGCTATTCCATCGTCGCTATAGGGTAGAGGAAAACCAAGATACTGAGTAAAACCCTTGACCCTGAATTCATCTAATACTGGATAATCAGATCCAGCGTCAGGATTCTCAAGATCGAAGAACAACGACTCCCTTAGCTCGACCAAATGCCGTATAGGGCTAGATAGGTATAGAGGCTTTAAGGTGTCCTCTCGCCTAATGGGCACTTCGATCGCCTCCTGAACACCCTCACCACAAATAACCGCATACCCCGCCATCTCTGGATGTACCGCGAACACACCTATATTGAATCGATCGACAGGGACCCCTGTCTCACGAATTTTAGACACTAGCTCGGAAGACAGCGTCCTAAGACCATTGTGTTCGGTATTGGCCGAAATTAACCAACTGACGATATCATCGAAGGGCGTGACCATTTATGCCTCAATTAGGACTAATAGGATTATGGTCATGATCACAGTTCAAGTCAAGTTGACCAGATAGCCTCTTGTCAATTCTCATTATTTACTTGCTTTCGATTAGAAAAACTGGGCTATTTGAAAGAGCTTCAATTGCCTTGAAGTGACTGATATCATCTGACCATAAGAACTAAAACAGGATGGGTCATTGGACAAAATAGAATATAAATTATTCGAAGGTATACCGAACGATGACACCCTAGGCTACATATTAATAGTAAGCGATGACGCGTTTTCGTACGAAGGTGACATTAACGAGTACAAAAAAGTACTAAGCAGCAAGCACAGTATCCTCACCTGCGTTGCCTTTGACCAAGGAGAGCCCGTAGGATTCAAAATAGGTTGGGAAGAGAGGCCCTATTATTTCGAAAGCTGGCGAGGTGGAGTAATCAAAACCTCTCGACGCAAAGGGATCGCCCAAAAGCTTACCCAGCTCCAGCACAACTGGTGCGAGGAACGTGGCTTTAGAATTATCACAACCATTTGCAGTAATGACAATAACTCGATGATAACCCTAAACCTTAATAGCGGGTTTCACGTAACGGGGACGCTCTATGACAGAGGAGAGCACCTAAAAGTGTACCTGCAGAAAAAGTTAGAAATAAACTTCCCAGATAAACGGAAATAGAGGCAGATCAAAACACCATGTATTGGAAGAATCTTGAACATCACATATAGAGAAACAGACTTTGACTCACTTATAGACTGTGAATTACTGGCAGGGTGGTACAACGATCCAAAAATTAAACACCTATACAGCCTGTTCTCCGACGCCAAGGGTTACGAGACAAAATTCACTGCCGAATATTTCCAGAGAACTGGGGGTAACTACCCAATTGGCGTGACAAACAGGAACCTAATCGTGCTCTTGGACGGTGTCCCTATAGGTCAGGCGACCTTTGAAATAGACACCCCTAAATTACTAACCCGCACCCAAAACACGGCATGGCTCGCGCTTGTGATCGGCTCTGATGACCATAAACGAAAAGGAATAGGTAAAGAGATCACTAAGCATTTAGAGTACCTAGCTGCCGAAGCTGGAGCGGAGAGAATTGAGATCGGTGTATTCGAGTATAACCACAGAGCGCTATCTTTCTTCACCAGCCAGGGATACTTGGAGTTTACTCGCCGTGAGAACCGGGTCTGGTGGGATGGAAAAATGTGGTCCATTGTTCAACTGTTAAAGGAACTTTAAACCAACCTGTGGCCTAACCCATTAGTGATATTCGCAAGCGCTTTAGGAGCTTGTGCACACTACTTTGTCTCAAAATTCCTAAATGCTAGAAATATAGAGAGATCTGACCTAGTGGTCGATGTAAATATGGAAAAGGCAAAAGAAGGGACACCAAGACTTGGCACCTTAGACCTCTCGGTAAAGCTACCGAACAATGCACCTGAAAAATACGCTGCCGCGATAAAGAAACTTGTAGAGCAATGCCCTGTTCATGGTACCTTACATACTCCACCAAAAGTGGGAATAGATGTAATATATCCACAATGAACTCATTGAATGGAAAGGACATAAAATGAACAATAAAAGTATCAGCTCTCTTGGTTTTATAGTTGTTTCATGTCTTGGGCTAGAGGCTTGTGCTTCAGAGTCTGGTCAAATTAGCATAGGTGATGTAACAGACTCATCACCAGCAATAACAGACACTGAAGCCGCAAACATAGAGCGACAACATAAATCGCTCATTTTAGTCTGGGACGGTGCTCGACCAGACGCGATTTCCGTGGCTAACACGCCTAATTTAGACTCACTTATCAAAGGGAGTTGGCATTCGGATTATAGCGGGAGCTACTCGCCATTAGCGCAGAACCTTTATGATGCGGACACTGTCAGCGGACCAAACCACGCTACTATAATGACTGGAGCTAACGGCGAACAACATGGGGTTACAAGTAATTCTAATGTGGGCTCTGGCAATTTTGATGAGTACCCACATTACCTAAGTAGATTAGAAGATCACAATGCGAACCTGAACACCGCCTACCTTTTCACCTGGGGCACCGACTTTCTGATACCCAGCTACTCGGACTATATCAGTGATAGCGATGACGCTGGAAATGTAGAGAGGGTAATACAGATATTAAATGGGAGCTTAAATGAATCTGGGTGGGCCTTGGGTACCAACCCAGATGCTGTTTTCCTTTTCCTTGATGACAGTGACCACGCTGGTCACAGCTACGGCTTTGATGCAAATGTACCAGAGTACATAGAAGAGCTTGAGGAGCTTGATGGGCAACTGGGAGATATTCTAGACGCACTTCTGGCTAGACCTGACTTTGACGAGGAGGCGTGGCAGATCATACTAACCTCTGATCACGGCGGATATCATACTAGCCACGGTGCCGACACAGCTCCAGAGCACACAATACCGTTTCTGGTCGCGAGCCGTGCTGTAAAGCAGGGTAGACTTCCTCTACTTACCTCAAACCTCGATGTAGTCCCCACAGTGCTAGAGCACATGGGGCTTGAAATACCCGCCAAGTTAACCGGTTCAATACGAGGTAATGTAGTCGTCCAAGATAGCCCTTCTTTAGAGACAGACCTTATCCGATACTACAGGTTTGAGGATAATCTAGACGATTCTTCTAACACAGCTCGAGCAGCAGTCGTTGGTGATGAATCAGATCATGACCCTAAGGTTCATGCCACAGGGGGTATGTTTGGGGGTTATCTATCGATCTCGGACCTAGGTGGTGGGAGGTCGAACTCTTCATACCTGACTGTCGGCGCAGGGGATGATCTCAACTTCGATGCAGGAACTGCATTTTCATTAACGCTATGGTTTAGATCTAATGGAGAGCAATCTGGGGACCCACTAATCATTGGAAACAAAGACTGGGCGTCTGGCGGCAACCCAGGATGGCTAATGTCTGCAAATGAAGGGGCTGACAACTCCTTTGGGGTTAACTTTGCGAGCTCCTCATCAGACCGTGTTGATATCGAAGATATCGACTACGATGATTCTGACTGGTGGTTCTTAGCGACAGTAGTACACCCTGGGGAGCTAGCGATACTCTACGCTGGGAACGACTCAGGGCTTAACTGGATAGCCTATAGCTTCCCAGGTTCCATATCCACAGAGGGAGTCTACCCTTTGAATATTGGCCAAGATGGGACAGGAAAGTATGAGTACAACCTCGACGGTGACATAGACGATCTCGGGCTCTGGAGAAGAGCACTCAGCCATGAAGAGGTCCTTATGATCTACGACAGAGGTACAGGTGCCGAGGTGGAGGGTCTGCGCTAGATTAAAGCCAACAAGGCGCCCTTCATAGCACGACACCTCTGACAGTGGATCTCACTGTTCGGTAGCTCGGTGTAATCCTAAAACGATTCAATGGCCCCGCTCACACGAGGGACACCGCAGTTGAGCCATCACAATTAGCGGAGAGCTATTCGTCCAACAAGTGTGCGATGTGTCGGTTTACGGCCTAATGCCCAGCCTCAGAGCTGTTCCGGCGCCTGAGCACTAGAGCACAGAGACCCAGCAGCCACGCAGCACTCACAGGCGAGCGAGAACCACTACACCCCTCACAGCCCTTCTCTCCATCGCCACCTGTGTCACCCGTGTCATACAAGATCTCTTCACAGTCTTCGTCCAACACGCCGTTACCTGGGTAGGATTCGGCATCTTCATCATCACAGTCCTCGTCCACCGTGAAACCATCCTCGTCTTGGTCGTCGTCATTTTCGTCGCAGTCCTGATCTACGCCGTCGTACCAGATCTCCTCCATGTCGACGTTTACCTCTGAGTTGGCGTCATCGCAGTCATCTCCGCCGTAGTCAACTGAGTCATAGCCGTCTGAATCAGCGTCGTAATCGCTTGCATTGTTGCAATCGGTGATGACGCCGTCGTATGGCTCATCGGGAGCATCTGGATATACATCTAGGTCGGCGTCGTCACAGTCTTCGCCACCGTAGCTTTCAGAATCGAACCCGTCGCCGTCAGCGTCGTAATCCGACCATTCATCACAGTTCTGATCTACGCCGTCGTACCACATCTCTTCGGCGTCGATATTTATGTCGAAATCTTCATCATCACAGTCGTCACCATAGTTTCCATCTAAGTCGGCGTCATTGGCTGAGTCAAAACCATCGCCATCAGAGTCGTAATCTGACCAACCGTCACAGTCCTGATCTACGCCGTCGTACCATATCTCTGTAGCGTCTGCGTTGACGGTAGCGTCCATGTCGTTACAGTCACCTTCGCAAGTGCTAAAGTAGTCACCGTCAAAGTCATTTGTGTTTAGGGACTGTTCTGAGTCATTACAATCCGAATCGTCCGCGACATACCCAGTGGGCTCATAGCAATCAATATCGGTAGATGCGGCGTCACCGTTACCATCATTGTCCGTGTCCGCGTACCAAGTGAGTACGTCCAGAGCATCGTCTTCATCAAGCTCAGTATCACAGTCAGTGTCTATGCCATCACAATACTCATCGGCGCCAGGATAGGTTGAGGACGAATTGTCGTCACAGTCGCTCGAGTCTTGGCGCCACCCAGCCGCAACGTAGCATGTGACGTTGGTGGTATTGGGGTCGCCATATCCGTCAGAGTCCGTGTCGGCGTACCATGTGAGAGCATCGAGGGCGTCGTCTTCATCAACGGTATTGTCGCAGTCAGTGTCGATTCCGTCGCAGTACTCATCGGCACCTGGATAGGTAGCAGACGCAGCGTCATCGCAGTCGGAAGAGTCAGACACGTAACCCGTTGGCTGATAACACTCGGTGTCGTATACAGTTGAAGAACCGTACCCATCCGAATCAGAGTCCCTGTACCATAGGCTAGCATCAAGAGCATCGTCCTCATCTAGGGTGTTATCACAGTCGGTGTCTACACCGTCACAATACTCATCGGCACCTGGATATATTGACGAATCACTATCATTACAGTCGGAGGAATCAGCCACCCACCCGCTCGCTATATAGCAGGTTACATTCGTGGTGGCGGAGTCACCATAGGTGTCGTAGTCTGTGTCGGCATACCATGTGCTCGCATCAAGCGCATCGTCCTCATCTAAAGTGTTATCGCAGTCAGTGTCTACGCCATCACAATACTCATCGGCACCTGGGTATATTGACGAGTCGTTATCATCACAGTCAGTACTTGCATCATAACCATCGCCATCCGAGTCACTTGAACCCAAGACTACGTTGTCGAGAGAAAATCCAGATGTCCCACCCATACAGCCAGGATCAGCGATTGTGTAATTGGTCACCCCATAAGCACCAATTGTGACTGTTGAAGGAGAGCTAGAGCTTCCGCCATATTCAGTCAGAAGCGTAAAATTTCCCGTTCCATTGGAATAGGACGTCATCTCTCCTATAGTAGCCTCGCCATAGAGGTCTATTGTCGCCACATCAAAAGAGGCGCCATCCACACGATATATGTAGACACCCTGCATCTGTGAGCAATTGTTTGAGCCACTGTTGTTGTGATTGTACTCAATGCCGCTGGATACGTGGTGATGACCAGAGGTTTGGAGCCAGTAGAACTCCATAATATAAAGCCCGTCACTGCTAGTGACTGTATCGTTGGTATATCCATTCACCCCAGTCATCGAGTATCGGCTCTCCGAAAAGTCGAACGTAGTTGTGGCTAAAGCTGATGTTGGAGCTAAAGCAGCCATAAAAAAAAGTATGAAAGAGCGCATAAATACCTCTGATATGTAGAAGGAGAAAATCTCCTGCGAATGCCAAGGTAGATTCTACCACAACTAGGGCAAATTATGTGAGAGAACTGGGAAAACAATCTCTACAGGGCCTGTCCATAAACCAAGTTAGATCATATATTATGAGTGGCTAGGCTTACCCAAATCAAACAGATTGGATAACTTTATACTGACTCCAACATACCAATTTCCATGGTCATATTGATGCAGATCTTTATCTTTGATTTTGCGGCGTTTCGTGGTGCATCTCACAGGACCCCACTCAGCTAATTCATGCACAGATAATTGATAGGCTCGCCACAGCACAAATCACACCTCGGATTGTCACACTGGCTCTAAATGTATGGAATGTTCTAAATCACTCCACGGTCA
>Ga0115011_10000526_pt1 | contig 31062 bp, 35 predicted proteins | sample TroAtlMetagenome_2_FD_88705 | JGI IMG/M metagenome (GOLD analysis project Ga0115011, IMG submission 88705) | Marine eukaryotic phytoplankton communities from Atlantic Ocean - Tropical Atlantic ANT8 Metagenome | ecosystem: Environmental > Aquatic > Marine > Oceanic | place: Tropical Atlantic...
CTGGCGCTCGCGCATGCGCTCAATCTGAGGCGGCACGGATAGGCGACCGGGCGGCCTGCCGCACTTTCGCATTGGGGTTCGCGCCCGGTTTCTGTAGGGACGCAGCCATGACCGACTCCCTTTCTGACCTTCCCACCGGCCGGCCTGTCGGGCGGGTGATTGCCATGCCGGCGGATACCAACCCCGAGGGCGACATCTTTGGCGGCTGGCTGCTGGCCCATATGGACCTGTCGGGGGCGACGCCGGCGTTCGAGCGGGCGCAGGGGCGCTGTGTGACCATCGCCCTGGACGCCATGGTGTTTCACGAGCCGGTGTCTGTGGGCGACGAGGTGTCGATCTATGCCGAGATCGTCTCGACCGGGCGCAGCTCGATCCGGGTCAAGGTCGAGGCGTGGAAACGGCCCCGCAACCAGGCCCATGCGCGGTCGGAGCGGGTGACCGAGGGCATCTTCACCTATGTGGCGATCGGCGATGACCTGCGGCCGCGGCCGCTGCCGGAGCTGGCGTAGAAGACCGGCGACCCGGACCCTGCGACAGCCGGAAATCTTGACCTTTGGGGGTATCAGGCCTACCTCGACCCCATGGCCATCCGACGTATCCTGACCATCGACAATGCCGCCGATCTGGCGGTGCTGAAGCGCGTGTCCGAGCCGGTCGAGGGGCCGGTCACCGAGGAGCTGCGCGCCCTGATGGATGACATGCTGGAGACCATGTACGCCGCGCCGGGCATTGGCCTGGCTGCCGTACAGATCGGGGACCTGCGCCGGGTGATCGTTATGGACCTGGCCGACAAGCCGGATGTGGCCGAGGATGCGGAGGCCGAAGACCGCAGGAATCCTCGCTGTTTCGTCAATCCCGAGATCCTGTGGACCTCCGACGAGACGGCTCCTTACGAAGAGGGTTGTCTGTCGATCCCCGAATATTTCGACGAGGTCCAGCGCCCGGCCCGGGTGCGGATCCGCTATCTCGACTACAACGGCCAGAGCGTCGAGGAAGAGGTCGGTGGCCTCTATGCGGTCTGCATCCAGCACGAGATGGATCATCTGAACGGGGTGCTGTTCATCGACCATCTGTCGCGGCTGAAGCGCGAGCGGGCCGTGGCCAAGGTCAAGAAGGTTGCGAGGATGGCCGCCTGATGACCCGACGCACCCGTACCCCCCTGAAGCGTTCGCGCGACCGGATTGTCGACCCCAGCGGCCGGCGTCGCCTGACCCGGTCGGAGAAGATCGGCATCGGCAGCGTCGCGACCCTGCTGGCCGTGGGCGCGCTGGGCGTGATCGCGGGCGTGATCATCGACCGGCTGCTGGATTTTGACGAGACGCTCGACACCGGCGGCGAGTGGGACGAGGGCGGCGGCGTCTTCACGCGCTGGGATTGATCCCACTCCCCGGTCTGCTGTCCTGGTGGACTCCCCGTCTGGCTTGCCCGAGGTAATTCTTCATGCGTCTGGCCTTCATGGGAACGCCCGCGTTTGCCGTGCCCTCGCTGGCCGAGCTGGTCGCCTCGGGCCATGAGGTGGTGGCGGTCTATTCCCAGCCAGCGAAGCCGCGCGGGCGGGGCATGAAGCTGACCCCCTCCCCCGTTCAGGAATTCGCCGAGACCCTGGGCCTGCCGGTCTTTACGCCGGAGAGCATGAAGGCGGCCGAGGCCATCGAGACCTTCCGCAGCCTGGATCTGGATACGGCCTGCGTGGTCGCCTACGGCCAGATCCTGAAGCCTGAGGTGCTGGAGGCGCCACGGCTGGGCTGTCTGAACCTGCACGGGTCGCTGCTGCCGCGCTGGCGGGGGGCGGCGCCGATCCAGCGGGCGATCATGGCGGGCGATGCCGAGACCGGCGTGCAGATCATGCAGATGTCCGAGGGGCTGGACGAGGGGCCGGTGCTGCTGTCCGAGACGGTGGCCATCAGCCCGCGCGACACGGCGGCCAGCCTGTCGGAGCGGATGGCGCACATCGGGGCCGGGCTGTGGCCCCGGGCGCTGGCGGCGCTGGAGCGCGGCGGCGGCCAGCCGGTCGAACAGGTCGGCGAGCCCACCTATGCAAGGAAGATCAGCCCGGCCGAGGCCCGGATCGACTGGACCCGGCCGGCGCGCGAGGTGGATGCCCATATCCGCGGCCTGTCGCCCTTTCCCGGCGCCTGGTTCGAGGTCGAGAGCGACGAGGGGCCGGTGCGGATCAAGGCGCTGATGTCCGGTCTGGCCGAAGGGTCGGGCCCGGCGGGCACGGTGGTGGATGACGCCCTGACGATTGCCTGCGGGGAGGGGGCGGTGCGACTGGAACGGGTGCAGCGCCCGGGCAAGGCGGCACAGGGCGCGGAAGACATGCTGCGCGGCTTTGCCATTCCGGCAGGCACGGTCCTCCCCTCGGGCAGCGAGCCGTAGATGCCGCGGTATCGGCTGACGGTGGAATATGACGGGTCGGGCTATTGCGGCTTTCAGGCCCAGGCCGATCTGCCGACGGTTCAGGACACGCTGGAGCGCGCCATTCTCGCCTTCAGCGGTGAGGCGGTGCGGATCGCGGCGGCCGGGCGGACCGACACCGGCGTTCACGCCACGGCCCAGACGGTGCATGTCGACCTTTCGCGCGACTGGCCGGAGCGGACGGTCATGAATGCCATGAACGCCCACATGATCCCTGAGCCGGTCGCAGTGCTGGACTGTCGCCGGGTGTCGGACGACTGGCATGCGCGGTTTTCGGCGACCGGACGGGGCTATCTGTACCGGATCCTGAACCGCCCGGCGCCGCCGGCGCTGGACCGCCAGCGGGTCTGGCATGTGAAGCAGGCTCTGGACGCCGAGGCCATGGACCGGGCGGCGCAGGCCCTGGTCGGCCTGCACGACTTTACGACCTTTCGCGATGTGAACTGCCAGTCGGCCTCGCCGCTCAAGACGCTGGACGTGGCACGCGTCGCGCGGGTCGGCGACGAGGTCCATCTGGTGTTTGCGGCCCGCAGCTTCCTGCATCGTCAGGTGCGCTCGATGACCGGAACGCTGGTGCAGGTCGGGCTGGGGCGCTGGGCCGTCGAGGACGTGGCGCGGGTGCTGGAGGCGCGCGACCGGGCCGCCTGTGGCCCCGTGGCCCCAGCCGAGGGGTTGTACCTCGACCGGGTCGACTATGAGGTCGAGGCCTAGTTCCTGGCCTCTTCGGCGCTGGTGGTGACGGCGTCGCCGACGGCCTCCACGTCGCGGCCGAAGCCCGAGATGGTGTTGCAGGCCGAAACGGCCAGGGCCGAGGCGATGATCGCGAGGGTGATGATCTTGCGCATGGTCAAGCTCCTGTATGGCCAAGCTCAAACGCCGTTCCCCGCCCCGGGTTGCACGGCGGCCGAATGGTCAAGCCAGATGGCCAAGGCAGGGGCTGATCTGCTAGCAGCAGGGGCATGAGCCAAACCGCACACACCGCCCGTACAAGCGCCGCCCACCGGCTGGTCCAGACCCTGGTCGTCAACGGCATCGACACCGTCTTTTGCGTGCCGGGGGAGAGCTATCTGGCGGTGCTGGATGCCCTGGCCGATTCGCGCGACCAGATCCGGGTGATCACCTGCCGGCACGAGGCGGGGGCGGCCAATATGGCCGAGGCGTACGGCAAGCTGACCGGCAAGCCCGGCGTCTGCATGGTCACGCGCGGACCGGGCGCGACCCACGCCTCGATCGGGGTGCATACGGCGCATCAGGACTCCACGCCGATGATCCTGTTCGTCGGCCAGATCGCCCTGACCGACCGGGGCCGCGGGGCCTTTCAGGAGGTCGACTACCGCGAGGTGTTCGGCGGGCTGGCCAAATGGGCGACCGAGATCGAAAGCCCGGAACGCACCGTCGAGATCGTCGAGCGCGGCATCGCCACGGCCCTGCAGGGGCGGATGGGACCGGTGGTCATCGCCCTGCCCGAAGACATTCTGCACGATGACGGCGGGCCGGCCCCGATCCGGCCCGTGACCCCGGCCCGCGCGGCGCTGGACCCGGCCATCGCCCACGAGATCGAGGCGCGGCTGGCCAAGGCGGAACGGCCGCTGCTGATCGTCGGCGGATCTGGCTGGACGCACGAGGCGGCGCATGCGCTGGCGGCCTGGTCAGAGGCGCTGGGCCTGCCGATCACCGGCTCGTTCCGGCGGAAGGACATCATCGCCAACGACCGGCCGAACTATGCCGGGGATCTGGGGCTGGGCTGTAATCCGAAGCTGATGGCGCGGGCGAAGAACGCGGATCTGATCATCGCCATCGGGGCGCGGCTGGGCGAGAACCCGACCCAGGGCTACACCCTGTTCGACCGCGACCACACCGCCCGGGTGCTGGTGCACATCCACCCGGGGCCCGAGGAACTGGGCCGCGTCTGGCCGACGCTGACGTCCGCCGTGGCCGACAACAGTCTGGCGGCGCTGGCCCTGTCGCAGCTGGAGCCGGGCCGCACCTGGCACGAACTGGGCGAGGCCGCCCATGCCGATTTCGAGGCCTTTTCGACCCCGGTCGAGGTGACCGGTGCGGTCAATATGAGCCTGTGCATGCAGCATCTGGGCGAGGTCATGCCCGCCGATGCCATCATCACCAATGGCGCCGGCAACTTTGCCGCCTGGCTGCACCGTTTCTATCGCCATCGGGCGTGCCGGACGCAGCTGGCGCCGACGTCCGGGGCCATGGGCTATGGCTGGCCGGCGGCGCTGGCGGCCAAGGCCGTCCACCCCGACCGCGAGGTGGTCTGCGTGGCCGGCGACGGCGACTTCATGATGACCGGTCAGGAGATGGCCACCGCCGTCCAGCACGGGCTGAACCCCGTGGTGATCGTGGTCGACAATTCGACCTATGGCACCATCCGCATGCACCAGGAGGGGCACTATCCGGGCGCCGAACGGGTGATCGCCACCGACCTGAAGAACCCCGACTTCGTCAGATGGGCCGAGGCGTTTGGCGCGTTCGGCGTGCGTTGCGAGACCACGGAAGATTTCGCCGGGGCGCTGGAGACGGCGCGGAAGGCGGCGCGCGAGCAAGGCGTGCCTGCCCTGCTGCACCTGATCACCTCGGCCGAGGACATCGCCCCCAACCGTACGATCAGCGGGATGCGGGGCGGCTAATGCCCTGGCCTGTCACCGTCCTGACCATGTTTCCGGAAGCGTTTCCGGGGCCGCTTGGCGTGTCGCTGATCGGGACGGCGTGGCGCGAGCGGGGGCTGTGGAGCCTCGAAACGGTTGACATCCGGGGCTTTAGCGACGATAGGCGCGGCTTCCTGGACGACACCCCTGCGGGTGGCGGCCCCGGAGCTGTGCTGAAGGCCGATGTGGTCGCCCGGGCTCTCGACAGTCTGGATGGGCCCCAACGACCCCTTCTGTACATGAGCGCCCGGGGGCGGCCCCTGACCCAGGCGCGGGTGAAGGACTGGGCCACGGCCGACGGTCTCGTCGTGCTGTGCGGCCGGTTCGAGGGGGTGGACCAGCGGGTGCTTGACGCGCGCGGGTTCGAGGAGGTCGCGGTCGGCGACGCGGTCCTCGCCGGTGGCGAGGCGGCGGCGATGGTGGCGATCGAGGCGTGCGTAAGACTGTTGCCAGGCGTCCTCGGCCAGGCGGCCAGTCTGGAGAGTGAGAGTTTCGAGGACGGGCTTCTGGAGCATCCGCAGTACACGCGACCGCGGACATTCGAGGGGCACGACATTCCCGAGGTCCTGCTGTCGGGTGACCATCAAAAGGTCGCACGGTGGCGCGAGGAGCAAAGGGAGAAGACCACCCGTGAGCGGCGTCCCGACCTGTGGGCGGCGTTTGCGGACAAGACCACCCCGCGAGGCTGATCGCCTCGCCAACTGACAGCTAAAGGGCGCAAAAGCCCGACGGAGAGTGACCATGAATATCGTCCAGCAGCTTGCTGCCGAAGAAAAAGCCCGCCTGCTCGAAGCGCGCGAAATCCCCGACTTCCAGCCCGGCGACACCCTGCGCGTCAATGTGCGGATCAAGGAAGGCGAGCGCGAGCGCGTCCAGGCCTTTGAAGGCGTCTGCATCGCCCGCGCCGGCGGTGGCGTGAACGAGACCTTCACCGTCCGCAAGATCAGCTTCGGCGAAGGTGTGGAGCGGAAGTTCCCGATCCTGTCGCCGAACATCGAATCCATCGAGGTCAAGCGTCGCGGCGTCGTGCGGCGCGCCAAGCTCTATTATCTGCGCGATCGTCGCGGCAAGTCGGCCCGGATCGCCGAGCGCCAGACGGTGCGCCCGACCAAGGGTGTCTCCGTGCCGGAAACCGGCAAGGCCGAGACCCCCGACACCGAAGCGTAAGACGCAGGTCGGCGAGACTGCGAAGGGCCCCGGAGCGATCCGGGGCCTTTTTCGTGACCGAACCTGACAGGACCCTGCGAGCCCCTGTCGGGTTTCGGAAAGCTGGGTTATGGTTTCTCCAGGACGCCTGTTCAGGAGAAAATCATGCGCCTCGCTATCGCCCTTGCTGCCGGAACCCTGGCAGCCACCACATTTGGCATTTCCGCCGCCCAGGCCCAGTCGGCGCCCCGCTTCTCGGCCCCCTATTACATCGTCGACGCGGACGAGAACGCCCTGGCCATCGCCTCGGGCGGGTCGGTCCGCAAGTCGGGCAATACTGCCAGCATCACCATCATCATGGGATCGCACCCGAACCAGGTCGCCGAGAGCGGGATCGCTCGCCTGGACATGGCCTATGAGTTCAACTGCTCGAACTCGACCTACCGCACGCCGGGCGCCGCCGCCTATGACGTGAACGGCGGATTCATGGGCGCCATCGACGACGACTCGCCGTGGGAGCCGGTGGCGCGCGACAGCAACAACTGGACCTTCAAGGGCATCGCCTGCGACGGCGTGATCCCGCCGGACAGCGAAGTCGACGGCGACCTGACCGGCATCATCGCCGTCTATCGCGAATGGGTCCTGGAACAGTAATCCACGGCTCTGGACCGCAGAAAGGGCTCCGGTTCGCGCCGGAGCCCTTTTTCGTGGACGTCAGTCGCCGGAGCGGGGCGGTTCGTCAGGTGGCAGCAGGTGCTCCTCGCGGTCCCCGGGGTGCGGGTCGATGATGTCGAGGGCCCGTTGGAGTAACGCCCGCGTGGACTCGCTGAGGTCCGGGTCATTGAGGGCGACCTCCCAGGTGTCGATCAGCCAGGCCTCACCGTTGCGGATAGAGCCGTCGAGGGCCTCGTCGTCCCTCAGCAGGGCGTGTTTGATGTCCATGAAGGCGCGATGGGCCTTGGCCAGCAGGGACCCGTCCCGGTCCGGCTGACCGCCGAGATCACGGGAGGCGCTCCGGAGTGCCTCGACGAGAGCGTCCCGCTGCTCCGCCCGTCGGCCATAGGCCAGCTTGCGTCCGGGATCATCGCTGTCCCGGGCCGCCTCGCGATAGCCCTCGGCGCTGTCCAGGGTGACCTGGATCAGACGATCCAGCACACGCACATCGTGCCGGTGGGCGTCGGAGATATCCTGTTCCGTCATGACAGACCTCCTGTCGGGGCCCCCTCCCGGAGGAGAAATCCCCGGGCGGGAATCCGGTTGCAGACAGGATCACAGACGGGTGCGCAGGGACCACAGCTCGGGGAAACACCGGCGCTTGAGCGTTTCCGTCAGATAGCCGACGCCGTCGGTGCCGCCGGTACCGGTCTTGCGGCCGATGATGCGCTCGACGGTCACGACATGCTTGTGCCGCCAGGTGAGCAGGGCGTCATCCATGTCGACCAGTTTTTCGGCCAGCTGATAGAGGGCCCAGTGACGTTCGGGCTCGCGATAGACGGTCAGCCAGGCGGCCTCGACCTCAGGGTGGGGTTGATAGGGGGCGCTGATGTCGCGCTCCAGCACCTCGGCGGGCAGATCGAAGCCGGCGCGGGCCAGCTGGTGCAGGGCGTCGTCGTACAGGCTGGGCGCCTCAAGCGCAGCCTTGAGCGCCGCATGGGCGTCCGGCCGCTCCTCGTGGTGGGCAAGGAAGCGGGCATCCTTGAGGCCCAGCATCGCCTCGACCCGGCGGAACTGATCGCTCTGGAAGCCGGAGCTGGTGCCCAGCACACCGCGGAAGCGCAGATAGTCGGCGGGGGTCAAGGTGGCCAGGATGTCCCAGCTCTGGGTCATCACCGCCTGGATGCGGCTGATCCGGGCCATGCTCTTGTAGGCCGGGACCAGATCGCCGGCCCGGACCAGCTGCTGGGCCAGCGCCAGTTCGTGCAGGATCTGCTTGAGCCACAGTTCCTTGGTCTGGTGGATGATGACGAACAGCATTTCGTCATGCTGGTCCGACAGGGGGTGCTGGCAGGCCAGAAGCTCATCCAGCGCCAGATAGCCGGCATAGGTGATGGGGCGGGTCATGCCCGCCTCACGGCTGGCCGAAGCCGAGCTCCGCGGCGGTCTCCGGCAGGGCGGCCTGACGCAGCGGCGTCGCGCTGCCGAGCGGCTCCTTATAGACGAAGCCATAGATCGGGTAGACCGTCGAGCCGAGGTCGTTGATGGGGGCGTACCAGACCTTGACCCGGCTCCAGTTCCCGGCGTCGGAGACGTCGACGACGGTGACGTTTTCCTCGATCCGGCCGCGGCTGCCGCCCCAATTGGCGTGGGTGACGCGGATCACGCGATCGGTCAGCACTTCCGAGACCATGGCCACATGGCCGCGGGTCATCCGTCCGTGGGGCTGAAACACCAGAACTGCGCCGGTCTCGGGCTGATTGCCGGTGCGGAAACGCTCGGTCCCCTGGCGCCACCAGGTCCAGGCGTCGCCATAGATCTCGATGCCGGACGCCAACCGCACGAAGGTCACGCATTGCCAGTAGACATCCTGGGCCCGTCCGGGAGTGACGGTGATCAGGCTGGTTCCGAGAATGGCTGCAACCAGGAGGGCGGAGACGCGTTTCAGCATGCGGATTGCTCTGCGCTGTTGAGACTGCTTCGGCCTATACGATAGTTTTCGGCGCCTGAAACCCCTCGACAGGGGAATTTGCTGTGGGCGGAAGGACGCGGTGTCGGCCGGGGCGGCGGGCGCGCAGCCAGCCCCGGGCGGGCCTTTCCACCAGATGATAGGTCAGGGCGGCCACGACGGGCACGCCGAGGACCAGGGCGATCCAGACCGGGAAGGCCAGGCCGGCCTCGCCGCTGCCGGTCAGGCGGGCGGCGAGGTTCACGGTCACCAGCTTGACCGGAATGCAGACCATATAGACCGAGTAGCTGATCTCTCCGAGATAGACGGCCGGGGCCGAGGCCATGATGCCCGCACGGCTGTTCGGGATGGCGGCAAGGCCAAGGATCATCAGCCCCGCTGCAAGGACGATCACGGCATCCGGAGCGCCCACCCCTGCGGCGCCCGCGAGACCCGCGGCGGCGACGGCGGCCAGCAGGCCCGGACGGGCGGGCGGCGCGCGGCGGTACAGCAGGTAGAGGGCGCAGCCATAGGCGAAGCACGGCACGATCCGGAGGGCACCCCACTGGATCGTCGCCTGGGTCAGGGGAAAGCCGGCGAGGGCCTGAAACACCAGATAGATCGCCGGGATGAAGGCTGCGGTGACCGCGACGGCGATCCACGGCCGGTCGCGCAGGCGCCAGGCGACGGCGGCGAAGAGCGGAAAGGTCAGATAGGCGAACCACTCGGCCGAGATCGACCAGGAGGGGTGGTTGAAGGCGGCCTCGGGCGCCAGACCCCAGGCGTGGACCATGAGGAGGTTGGCCGGCAGCGAGGCCCAGTCGAGTACGCCGGCACTCAGCGACATGCCGGCGACCGTGGCCGCCAGCCCCAGCGACATCACGCCGAACAGGGTGAAGAGATGCAGCGGATAGACCCGCGCGAGCCGCGCCCAGAGGAAACCGCCGTAGTCCGCGCGCTGCGTGCCGAACGCCTCGAGATAGACGTGGCACAGGATGAAGCCCGACAGGACGAAGAAGACCTCGACGCCCAGATAGCCCTTGGCCACCACATGGGGCAGGACGCCGACATTGAGGTCGGGCCAGAAGGCATAGACGACCACCCAGGCCGCCGCGAGGAAGCGCAGCGCGGTGAGCGGTCGCAGGTCAGCGGGGCCTTGGAGCTCGGGCGGTGTGGCGGTCATGGGCACAAGCCTGCCATACCGCCGATGTCGGAACCGTTAAGGCGCGGGATCTTCCGGTGTGTCGACCACGAGGCCGGACTCCCCCGCGCTCATGAGGGCGGAGGTCGAGGCTGCGCACCCGTTCAGGGTTTCATCGCCCACCTCGAGGCGGGCCGTCAGCGGGTAGGTGCGGTCGCTCATGCCGTCCGAGCATTCCGTGGCCATCAGGGTCAGCGTCATACTGTCTCCGTCCGGAGTGGTGCCCCGCCAGAGAGCGACGGTGCCCGCCACCTCGGGGCCGTCGTGGGTCGCGCGACGCTCGGGCCGGTCCACGCCGGAGTAGACGAGCGCGTCGGTCGTGATGTCCACGCCCCAGAAGGGTTCGGTGCCCAGCGCACGGAGCGGCTGCTCCAGATTGACCCCGCCCAGTTCAACCGGGGCCGCCGGCTCGGCCGGGACCGGGGCCTCGGGCTCGGACGAGCAGGCGGCGAGGGCCAGAACGGCCAGCGAGGACAGGATCAGACGCATCAGACAACTCCCGGACGGATTTGGCCGCCATGCCAACGCCATCCGGTCGCCGGGGTCAAGCATGGCCGCACTCTCGGTAATCGCCGATTTCCGGTGTAGGGTTAATGCCGTCATGCGAAAGGACCGGTCATGAAGTTCCTGCGTATCCTGCTTGTACTGTTGGTGCTGGCCTATGCGGGCTGGCTGGCCTGGCCCTTCCTGTCGCCCTTCCTGGAAGGGGCCGGTCTGGACACGGCCGCGACCCGGGCCGGGGCCGAGGCCCAGGTCGGGATGGGCCTTCCGGTGATCGGGCTGTGGATCGGGGCAGTGCTTCTGTATCTGGTGGCGGCCGGAATGCTGGGGTCGGGTAATCCGCGGGCGGCGGTCGCCTATTTCCTCGGCTTCATGGCCGATGCCGTGCTGCGGCTGGCGATCGACCGGGGCGGGTTCAGCAGCGGCAGCGATATGGGCGGCAAGGTCGATCCGAATGCGCCGATGGCCCAGTCGACCATTACCGAGGGCGGCCCGGCGGCGGCCCCCGGGGGTCTGGGCGCGGATCTGGGCGTCGACCCCACCTGGCTGGTGCTGGGGGCATTGGTGCTGCTGGGCATATTGATCGTCGTGGTCACGCGGGCGCGCCGCCGCCAACGTGTGCCGGGCCAGCTTTCGATCTGAGGGTCCGATCCCCACATCGGTCTTGACGGTTGATTCCCGCGTCAGGGGCGCTAGACCGGCGATCGACCGATCCGGCGCGGCCCTCCCCGGCCGTCTGCCGCCTTTCCGACCCGACCGAGGACACCCATGGCCCAGGCTGCTGCATCCGACATCCCCTATGACGTCGTCATCATCGGCGGGGGACCGGGCGGCTACAATGCCGCCATCCGCGCCGGACAACTGGGCCTGAAGGCCGCCTGCGTCGAGATGCGCGACACCCTGGGCGGCACCTGTCTGAATGTGGGCTGCATGCCCTCCAAGGCCCTGCTGCATGCGTCCGAGATGTATGAAGCGGCGAGCCGTGAGTTCGCCGGTCTGGGCATTGAGGTCTCGCCGACGCTGAATCTCGGCCAGATGATGAAGCAGAAGCAGGAGAGCGTGACCGCCCTGACCAAGGGCATCGAATTCCTGTTCAAGAAGAACAAGGTCGAGTGGATCAAGGGCCGCGGCCGGCTGAAGGGCAAGGGCGTGGTCGAGGTCGAGGCCGCCGACGGCACGACCACCACGCTGAAGACGGCGAACGTCATCATCGCCACGGGCTCGGAGCCCACCCCGCTGCCCGGCGTGGCCTTTGAGGCCGGCAAGGTGATCGATTCCACCGGGGCGCTGGCGCTCGACACGGTGCCGGAGAAGCTGATCGTGGTCGGCGCCGGGATCATCGGCCTGGAGCTGGGCTCGGTCTGGCGGCGGCTGGGCGCCGAGGTGACCGTGGTGGAATATCTGGACCGCATCACCCCGGGCGTGGACAGCGATGTCGCCACTGCCTTCCAGCGGGTGCTGACCAAGCAGGGCATGACGTTCAGGCTGGGCGCCAAGGTGACGGGGGCGAAGACCTCGAAGTCGGGCGTCGAGCTGACGGTGGAACCGGCCCAGAAAAACGAAAATGGGGGCGGCGAAGCCGAGACCCTGAAGGGCGATGTGGTGCTGGTTGCCATCGGGCGGCGCCCCTACACCGAAGGTCTGGGGCTGGAGACCGTCGGCCTGTCGACCGACAAGCGCGGCTTCCTCGACAATGACCACTTCCGGACCGGCACCGACGGCATCTGGGTGATCGGAGATGTGACCCACGGCCCGATGCTGGCGCACAAGGCCGAGGAAGATGCGGTCGCGGCGATCGAGACCATCGCCGGCAAGGCCGGGCACGTGGACTACAACCTGGTGCCGGGCGTGGTCTACACCTCTCCGGAAGTGGCCTGGGTCGGCCAGACCGAGGACCAGCTGAAGGCGGCGGGCGTCGCCTACAAGGTCGGGAAATTCCCCTTCACCGCCAACAGCCGCGCCAAGATCAATCACGAGACCGACGGCTATGCCAAGGTGCTGGCCGATGCCGAAACCGACAAGGTTCTGGGTGTCCACATCATGGGGCCGCAGGCCGGCGAGATGATCCATGAGGCCGCCATGTGCATGGCCTTCGGCGGCTCGTCCGAGGACATCGCCCGGACCTGCCACGCCCACCCGACCCGCTCGGAGGCCGTGCGTCAGGCCGCCATGGGCGTCGAAGGCTGGACGATGCAGGCCTAGCGGCTGGATGGTGGCGGCCTGAGCCCGCTGAGGGTCATACGCTGACGGCCATAGTCCAGCTCGACGCGACGGAAGCGGTACAGGATGTCGGCCCCGATCAGCAGGGCCGGAGCGGCGATCAGGTCCAGCGCCTCAAAGGCGTGCAGGTCGGCGAACAGCAGGCTTGTGGGACCCAGGTCACGGTTGGCGATCTCGAGGCCCCGCACCTCGCGCTCGCGGGCCATGAGGACCTGACCGGTGACGCCGTAGACCTCCACATCGCGACCGGGCTCCTCTGCCCGTCCGGCGACGAGAGCCTCCAGCAGGGCCAGATTGCCGATCGAATACTGGGCACCGGTATCGACGAAGGCCGACAGGGTCACGCCCCCGGCCCGGGCGGTCGGCAGGATCAGCTGGCCGAACCGGCCGATCTCGGCGCGCACCCCTTCGCGGGTCAGGCGCGACGGCGAGGCAAAGGCCGGACTGCCCTCGAACACATCCGTGCCGGACGGTCGCATCGACACCCGCCTGCGAGCCAGATCGATGCTGAGGCGATAGCGCGACAGGACATCCAGACCCAGCAGTCCGTCGGCCGCCAGAAGGTCCCGGCTGACCACCGGACAGACCAGATCATTGAACGTCCGTCCCGCGAAATCCAGCCGCGCCAGTCGCACAGTGGGAAGGACCTCGGCCGAGGTGATGGCGTGGACCAGCACATCCGGCCCCGCAGGCAGGTTGAGATCGCGGGCGACAGTGTCAGCCAGCACCGTACGCCCGGCGCCGGTATCGAGTACCAGCGGATAGCGTCGGCTGCCGTTCAGCTCGACCTCCGCCGCCACGCGGGTGAGGATATTGGTCAGCAGGCGGGGTTCGGGGTCCTGGACCGCGCGTGCCGGACCCGCCAACGCCAGCCCCGCCGAAGCCAACAACAAGGTCCGCCGATCCAGACCGGTCACCCGTGCCTCCCCGTTCCATGCCCGGTCTGACGCCGGGTTGGCCGATCCTAGCGCCTCGGGTGGGCGGCTGAATAGACGCCGATCAGGCGTGCGACATCGACAGCCGTATACTTCTGTGTGGTCGAGAGGCTGGCATGGCCCAGCAGGTCCTGCAGGCTGCGCAGGTCGGCGCCCGCGCCCAGCAGATGGGTAGCAAAGCTGTGGCGGAGCGCGTGGGGGGTGGTGGTCTCGGGCAGGCCGAGGCGGCGGCGCAGGGTCTGGACGGCGGCCTGCACCTGACGCGGGCTGAGCCTGCCGCCGCGTCGGGCGAGAAACAGGGCATGGTCCGGCCCTTCGACCCAGGGGCGGAGGTGGCGATAGGCGGCCACGGCCTCGGCCACTTGGGGCAGGACCGGAACGATGCGGGTCTTGGAGCCCTTGCCGGTAATGCGCAGCGTCTCGCCCATCGGGACGTCGGCATCGGTCAGGCTGAGGGCCTCGGAGATGCGCAGCCCGCAACCGTACAGCAGCATCAGGACGGCACGGTCGCGGGCCGCTTCCCAGGGCGGGGTTTCGGGATCCCCGTCAGTGGCGTCCATCAGCTCGAGCGCCTGATCGACCTTGAGGGCCCGCGGCAGGGTGGCCTTGACGCGCGGCCCCCTGACGAGCGCCAGCTCGGGCGCTTCGATGCCCAGCCGACGCTCGAGAAAGCGGTGGAAGGCCCGGACGGCCGACAGGGCCTGGCTGAGTGAGCGGGCCGACAGGGGGTGAGGCCCCGAACGACGCTCGGCCAGATGGGCGCGAAGGTCCGAGGCACGGACCCGTCCGAGATCCGCAATGTGAACCTCGCCGCCGAAGTGGCCGGAGAGGAAGGCCAGATACCGCCGCCCTGCATGGCCATAAGCCTCCAGCGTGCGGGGCGACAGGCGGCGCTCGTGGGCGAGATGGTGCAGCCAGGCGTCGAGGGCCGCCCCGGCCGGTGCGGTCAATTCAGGATCGGCCATCGCTCGGCCATGCGTTCGACCACCCGGGTGAGGAAGGCCGCCAGTTCGCAGCCCATGTCCGGGGTAAAGCCCTCCGGGTCGGGCGAGCCGAAGGCGCAGAGGGCGGGACGCGCCGCCCCGTTCGGGCCGACATGGGGGGCCATGCGGACAAGGGCGATGGAGCGGACCTCGTCCTCGGCAGCGCCGAACAGGCCCATCCCCTGCCCGCCCGTACCCAGCCGGTGAAGACCATGGCGGCCGAGCAGGCCGTCCACCCCGCCCGGCTCAAGCGAGCGCCAGCCGAAGGGAATCGCGCCGGGCTTCTCAAGGACGATCGACGCCCCGGCGAGGCCGAACCGCGCCTGGGCGGCGGCGTCGAGGCGACGGGAGAGGTCGGAGGGATTGCGGGCCTCCATCAGGTCGAGGACGGCGACATGGGTCTGGGCCTGGGCGGCGAAATTGGCGCGGGCGACGGCCTCGATGGCCTTGCGGGCCCCGGCCTCGCGCGCGGCGACGGCCTCGACACGCGACAGGGCGGCGGCGCCGAAATCCACGACGTTGGGACCGTGCGGGCGCAGACCCAGTTCCTGCAGCAGGGCGCGGTCCCCGGCGACGGTTTCGGCGTGCTCCTGCAACCATGCCCGGACCTCGGGCCAGCGCAGGCCCGCCTCATCAGCGGCGTCGTCGAACAGGTCGGCGGTCTCGGTCACGGTCGGCCCCGGTTGGCACGCCGCCCGGGCAAGGCGGTGGCCGTCTTACAGAATGCTCTGGCCGGTCTTGCCCCAGTCGGCCAGGAAGGCATCAAGCCCCTTGTCGGTTAACGGGTGCTTGACCAGCGCCTTGAAGGTGTCGGCCGGCAGGGTCGCGGCGTCGGCCCCCGCAAGGGCGGCGGCCGAGACGTGCCCGGGATTGCGCAGCGAGGCGGCCAGCACCTCGGTCTCGAAGCCATGGATGTCGTAGAGGGTGCGTATCTCTTCCAGAAGGCCGATGCCGTCGGCGCCGTGGTCCTCGAGACGACCCACGAAGGGCGAGATGAAACTGGCGCCGGCCTTGGCTGCCAGCATGGCCTGGGCCGCCGAGAAGCAGAGGGTCACATTGGTGCGGATGCCCTCGTCCGAAAAGGCCCGCGTGGCGCGCAGTCCATCCCAGGTGAGCGGCAGTTTGACCACCACATTGGGGGCGATGCCGGCCAGCTTCTCACCCTCCTTGACCATGGTCTCGAAGTCGGTCGCGACGGCCTCGGCCGAAATGGGCCCCTCGACGAGGGCGCAAATCTCGGCAATGACCTCAGCGATGTTGCGACCCGACTTTGCGATCAGGGACGGATTGGTGGTGACGCCATCGACCATGCCCGTGGGCAGCATGTCCTTGATGACGGCGACGTCGGCGGTATCGAGAAACAGTTTCATGCGGGTGGTTCTAGACCAGTGGGTCGGGCGGTGAAAGTCGCCTCGGTCCTGATTCCCCTGCCGGTCGACGAGGCCTTTGACTATGTCGTGCCTGACGACATGGCGGTGGCGCGCGGCCAGCTGGTGACCGTGCCGCTGGGGCCGCGCCGGATCACGGGTGTGGTGTCCGAGGTGCGCGAGGTCCCGGCCACCAACCGGCGGCTGAAGCCGGTTGCGGGGATGCTGGACCTGCCCCCCCTGCCCCCGGCGACGCTGGACTTTCTGGAATGGGCGGCACGCTGGACCCTGTCGCCGCCCGGCGAGATGGCGGCCCTGGCGCTGAAGGCCCTGCGTCATGCGCCGCCCAAACCGCCCCTGCAGCTGGTGCGCGTGGCCGGAAAGGCGCCCGTGCGCCTGACGCCGTCGCGGGCGGCCGTGCTGCAGGTGCTCGACGACGGACCGGCCATGTCCAGCGCCGCGGAGCTGGGCCGTGCGGCAGGCGTGTCGGCAGGCGTGGTCAAGGGACTGGTGGACGAGGGGGTGATCACGGCCCGGCCGGCGGATCGCGCCGCCCCCTTCCCCGCGCCCGACCCGCACCACGCCCCGGTCAGCCTGAACCCCGATCAGGCCGAGGCCGCGCGCCAGATCGGCGAGGCGGCGGGGTCGGGACAGTTCGCTGCCTTCCTGCTGGACGGGGTGACGGGCTCGGGCAAGACCGAGGCCTATCTGGAAGCGGTCGGGCAACTGCTGGTCGCCCGGCCGGACGCTCAGGTTCTGATCCTGCTGCCCGAGATCGCCCTGACCCAGGCGGTGATTGCGCGAATCGCCGCCCGGTTCGGGGCGGCCCCGGCCGAATGGCATTCGGGCCTGACGGGACCACGGCGACGACAGGTCTGGGATTCGGTGGCCGCAGGCGAGTGCCGGATCGTGGTGGGCGCGCGCTCGGCCCTGTTCCTGCCGTTCCCCAACCTGCGGCTGCTGGTCGTCGATGAGGAGCACGACGCCTCGTACAAGCAGGAAGACGGCCTGATCTATCAGGGGCGGGATCTGGCCGTGGCGCGGGCCCGGTTCGAGCAGGCCGCCGTGGTGCTGGCCTCGGCCACGCCGTCGCTGGAGACGCTCGGCAATGCCCGTCAGGGGCGCTATCGCGAGCTCACGCTGACCGCGCGACACGGGACAGCGGTGCTGCCCGACATTGCCCTTGTCGACTTGCGGGCCAGTCCGCCCGAGCCGCAGACCTGGCTGAGCCCGCCCTTGCGGACCGCCATGGCCGAGACGCTGGAGCGGGGCGAGCAGACCCTGCTGTTCCTCAACCGGCGGGGCTATGCACCCGTGGTGCTGTGCCGGGCCTGCGGTCACCGGATGACGGCGCCGGACACCGATTCCTGGCTGGTCGAGCACCGCTATACCGGGCGGCTGGTCTGCCACCTGACCGGCTTTTCCATGCCGAAGCCCGAGACCTGTCCCTCGTGCGGGGCGAAGGACAGTCTGGTCCCGGTCGGGCCCGGGGTCGAGCGCGTCGAGGAGGAGGTGCGCAGCCTGTTTCCCGAGGCGCGCACGGCCATCTTTTCCTCGGACACCACGCCGGACGGGCGATCGGCCCGCGATCTGGTCGAGGCGATGGAGCGGGGCGAGATCGACATTCTGGTGGCGACCCAGGCGGCGGCCAAGGGCCACAACTTTCCCAACCTCACCCTGGTCGGCGTGGTCGATGCCGATCTGGGGCTGAGGGGCGGTGACCTGCGGGCGGCCGAGCGCACCTTCCAGCTGCTGATGCAGGCGACAGGCCGGGCGGGACGTGCCGAGCGGCCGGGCCGCGCCCTGTTGCAGACCTGGACGCCCGAGCATCCGGTGCTGCAGGCGCTGGCGGCGGGGGACCGGGACAGCTTCCTCGCAACCGAATCCGAAGAGCGGCGGCTGGCGGCCCTGCCCCCGTTCGGGCGACTGGCGGCCCTGATCCTGTCCGGAGACAAGGGGGACGCGGTCGAAAAGGCCGCCCAGCTGCTGGCCGGGGCCATCCCCAATGCCGAGCGGCTGGAGGTCTATGGCCCGGCCGATGCGCCGCTGGCGCTGGTGCGGGGGCGCCGGCGCAAGCGCTTGCTGGTCCGGGCCGACCGCGATGTCGACATCCAGGCCTTCCTCCGGGCGTGGCTGGCCCGGGTCAAGCTGCCGTCGTCGGTGCGGCTGGCGGTCGACGTTGACCCCTACAGCTTCCTGTAGGGGTCAGGATCAGGCGCGGCCCTCGGAAGCGTCGGCCTCGGCTTCCGCGGCCCGGGCGCGAGCCTCGGCCTGATCAGCCTGGGCCCGGAGATGCTGGGCGCTCTCGCGTTTGCTGCTCGCCTTGCGGCTCCACATGTTGAGAACCTCGACCCCGGCCGAGAAGGCCATCGCCGCATAGATGTAGCCCTTGGGCACGTGGGCGCCGAAGCCCTCGGCGATCAGCACCATGCCGATCATCAGCAGGAAGCCGAGGGCCAGCATGACCACGGTCGGGTTCTTGTTGATGAAGTTGGCGAGCGGATCGGCAGCCAGCAGCATCACGGTGATGGCGACCAGAACAGCCACGACCATGATCGGCAGATGCTCGGTCATACCCACCGCGGTCAGGATCGAATCGACGGAGAAGACCAGGTCCAGAAGGATGATCTGAAAGATGGCAGCCCCGGCGTTCGAGATGACCACATCCTTCTTGTCGAGCACGTCATGCGTCGGCGTCGGATCGACGGTGTGGTGGATTTCCTTGGTGGCCTTCCACACGAGGAACAGGCCACCGAGGATCAGGATGATGTCCTTCCAGGAAAACTCATTGCCCATCAGCGCGAAGACCGGCGCAGTGAGGCCGACGATCCACGCGATCATCGACAGCAGGGCCAGACGCATGATCAGCGCCAGCGAAATACCGATGCGGCGTACGCGGGAGCGGTGCTCTTCCGGCAGCTTGTTCGACAGGATCGAGATGAAGATCAGATTGTCGATTCCGAGCACGACTTCCATCACGACCAGAGTGACCAGGGCCGCCCAGGCAGCGGGGTCGGACAGAAGGGGAATGATGCTGTCGAGCATGGAGCCGTATCCGTTTGAGAAGGCCGCCGGTCTACAGGGGCGCCCTGCCCGCGACAAGCGTCAGGGTGTGGCGCACCGCCTCGGTTGCGGGGGGGAAAGGCCCGTGCTATCAGGCGCCCGGCTGAACCGGGACCTCTGTTGAAAAACGGGGGCTCGTTGTGCTTTCTTCAAGCATTTCAAGCCTTTGATCGGGGTGATCCGTCACCGCCGGTTGCGACCCAAACGCTTTATTGATCGCGGACCTTGACGAGTGGCTGACGATTTCAGGACTACGACTGTCGGCGCACGCTACGCGCAGGCCCTTTTTGACCTCGCTGACGAGGGTCAGGCGCTGGAGGCTGTGCGCGCCGATCTGAAGTCGCTGCGCCAGGCCTGGGCCGAGAGCGCCGACCTGCGCCGCCTGTCCACCTCGCCGGTCATCAGCAACGAGGATCAGGCCCGGGGCCTGACCGCCATCGCCGACAAGGCCGCCTTCCATCCGCTGACCCGCAAGTTTCTGGGGCTGCTGGCGCAGAACGGTCGCGCCGGTGACCTGACCGCCGTGATCGCCGCCTTTGATCGCCTGTATGCCGCGCGCACCGGACTGGTCTCGGCCGAGGTGGTTTCAGCCGCCCCGCTGGCCGCCGCCCAGATGACCGCCATCAAGGCGTCGCTGCGCAAGGCCCTCGGGAAGGACCCGGAGCTGGAAGCCCGCGTCGATCCGTCCCTGCTGGGCGGCCTGAAGGTCAAGGTGGGCTCGCGTCTGTACGACGCCTCGCTGAAGACCAAGCTGGACCAGATGAAATTCGCCCTCAAGCGGGCCGGATAGGCTGACAAGCCGTTTCCGCTCCGCCCCACAGACTGAACGCTAAGCCAAGAAGAGCCCCACATGGACATCCGCGCCGCCGAGATTTCGGCCATCCTCAAGTCGCAGATCGCCGCTTTCGGCGTGGAAGCCGATGTTTCGGACGTCGGCCAGGTGCTGTCGGTCGGTGACGGCATCGCCCGCATCCACGGTCTGGACAACGTCCAGGCCGGCGAGATGATCGAATTCCCCAAGGCCGGCGTGAAGGGCATGGCCCTGAACCTGGAAGTCGACAATGTCGGCGCCGTGATCTTCGGTCAGGACAATGAGATCGCCGAGGGCGACGAGGTCCGCCGTCTGGGCGAGATCGTGGACGTGCCGGTCGGCAAAGGCCTGCTGGGCCGCGTCGTCAATCCGCTGGGCGAGCCGATCGACGGCAAGGGCCCGATCCAGTTCACCGAGCGTCGCCGCGTGGACGTGAAGGCGCCGGGCATCATCCCCCGCAAGTCGGTGCACGAGCCGATGCAGACCGGCCTGAAGGCCATCGACACCCTGATCCCCGTCGGCCGCGGCCAGCGCGAGCTGATCATCGGTGACCGTCAGGTCGGCAAGACGGCCGTGGCCGTCGACACCATCCTGAACCAGAAGTCGGTCAACGCCACCGACGACGAGTCGGCCAAGCTGTACTGCATCTACGTCGCCATCGGCCAGAAGCGCTCGACCGTGGCCCAGATCGTCAAGACGCTCGAGGAGCGCGGCGCCCTGGACTACACCATCGTCGTCGCCGCCACGGCGTCGGAGCCCGCCCCGCTGCAGTTCCTGGCCCCGTTCGCCGGCACCGCCATGGGCGAGTATTTCCGCGACAACGGCATGCACGCCCTGATCGTGTACGATGACCTGTCCAAACAAGCCGTCGCCTATCGCCAGATGTCGCTGCTGCTGCGCCGTCCGCCGGGCCGCGAAGCCTATCCGGGCGACGTCTTCTATCTGCACAGCCGCCTGCTGGAGCGTTCGGCCAAGCTGAACGGCGACTACGGCTCGGGCTCGATGACCGCCCTGCCGATCATCGAAACCCAGGCCAACGACGTGTCGGCCTACATTCCGACCAACGTGATCTCGATCACCGACGGCCAGATCTTCCTGGAATCGGACCTGTTCTACCAGGGCATCCGCCCGGCCGTGAACGTCGGCATCTCGGTGTCGCGCGTGGGCTCCTCGGCCCAGATCAAGGCGATGAAGCAGGTGGCCGGGTCCATCAAGGGCGAGCTGGCTCAGTACCGGGAAATGGCGGCCTTCGCCAAGTTCGGTTCGGACCTCGACGCCTCGACCCAGAAGCTGCTGGCCCGCGGTGCGCGCCTGACCGAGCTGCTGAAGCAGCCGCAATACTCGCCGCTGGCGGTCGAGGAGCAGGTGGTCTCCATCTACGCCGGTACGCGGGGCTATCTGGACGGCATCGCCGTGTCGGACGTCGGTCGCTTCGAGCGCGAGCTGCTGGCGCGCATGCACTCCAAGCATGCCGGCATCCTCGACGCCATCCGCACCAAGAAGGCCCTGTCGCCGGAACTGGAAGCCGAGCTGAAGGACGCCATCGAAGCCTTCGCCAAGACCTTCGCCTGATCGCCGCCACCCCAGTTAGGAGCTAGAGGAACGCCGAATGGCCAGCCTCAAGGAAATGCGCAATCGGATCGGAAGCGTGAAGTCCACGCAGAAGATCACGAAAGCCCTGAACATGGTCGCGGCGGCCAAGCTGAAGCGTGCCCAGGACCAGGCCGAGAGCGCCCGTCCCTATGCGCAGAAGATGGCCTCGGTGATCGCCAACCTGGCCGCCGGCGTCTCGGGTGATGACGCGCCGAAGCTGCTGGCCGGCACCGGTGCCGAGCAAAAGCACCTGATCGTCGTCGCCACCGGTGACAAGGGTCTGGCCGGCGGGTTCAACTCGAACGTCATCCGCGCCGCGCGCGAGCGCATCAACACCCTGATCAAGGGTGGCAAGGATGTCCGCATCATCGCCGTCGGCAAGAAGTCGCGGGACGGCCTGGCCCGTCTGTATGGCGACAAGCTGGTCCACACCTTCGAGATGAGCGACCACAAGGTCATCGGCCTGCCTGCCGCCGAGCCCATCGCCGACCTGATCGCCGGGGAGTTCGAGGCCGGACGTGCCGACGTCGTGACCCTGTTCTACAGCCGCTTCCAGTCGGTCATCAGCCAGGTGCCGACGCCGAAGAAGCTGATCCCGGCCGAGGTCGCCGAGGACGCGCCGCCCGTCAATCTGAACGGCGCCGTCTATGAGTATGAGCCGTCCGAGGAGGAAATCCTCGAGACGCTGCTGCCGCGCAACATCACCACCCAGATCCTGGCCGCGCTGTACGAAAACCAGGCCAGCTTCTTCGGGGCCCAGATGGGCGCCATGGACAACGCCACGCGCAACGCCGGCGACCTGATCAACAGCCTGACCCTGCAGTACAACCGCAAACGCCAGGCCCAGATCACCACCGAACTGATCGAGATCATCGCGGGCGCGGAAGCCCTCTGATCCGCCCCTGAACGCCCCTTCCGACACGGACCGACCCATGACCGACACCACCGCCCCCAAGAAGCCCGCCGCCAAGAAGGCCCCTGCTGCGAAGAAGCCGGCCGCACCGCGCACCGCTGCCGCCAAGGCCGCGCCGAAGACCATTGCCGGAACCGGCGCCGGCAAAGTCGCCCAGGTTATCGGCGCCGTCGTCGACGTGGAGTTCGAGGGCCAGCTGCCGGCCATCCTGAACGCCCTGGAAACCCAGAACGTCGACCAGAAGACGGGTGAGCCCTTTACCCTGGTGCTCGAGGTTGCCCAGCACCTCGGCGAGAACATGGTCCGCACCATCGCCATGGACACCACTGAAGGCCTGACCCGCGGTCAGCCGGTGACCGACACGGGCGGCTCCATCCAGGCGCCGGTCGGCCCGGGCACCCTCGGCCGGATCATGAACGTGGTCGGCGCCCCGATCGACGAGCAGGGCCCGATCCAGACGACCATGTATCGCCCGATCCACCGCGAGGCCCCGAGCTTCGAGGATCAGTCGACCAGCTCGGAAATCCTGGTCACGGGCATCAAGGTGATCGACCTGATGTGCCCCTATACCAAGGGCGGCAAGATCGGCCTGTTCGGCGGCGCCGGCGTCGGCAAGACCGTGACCATGCAGGAGCTCATCAACAACATCGCCAAGGCCTACGGCGGTTATTCCGTTCTGGCCGGCGTGGGTGAGCGCACCCGTGAGGGCAACGACCTGTATCACGAGATGATCGAGTCGAACGTGAACGTCGACCCGACCAAGAACGGTGGCTCGACCGAAGGCTCCAAATGCGCCCTGGTCTACGGCCAGATGAACGAGCCGCCCGGCGCCCGCGCCCGCGTCGCCCTGACCGGCCTCGCCCAGGCCGAGTACTTCCGCGATGAGGAAGGCAAGGACGTGCTGCTGTTCGTCGACAACATCTTCCGCTTCACGCAAGCCGGTTCCGAAGTGTCCGCCCTGCTGGGCCGTATCCCGTCGGCCGTGGGCTATCAGCCGACACTGGCCACCGAGATGGGCAACCTGCAGGAGCGCATCACCTCGACCAAGAAGGGCTCGATCACCTCGGTTCAGGCCATCTACGTGCCCGCCGACGACCTGACCGACCCGGCGCCCGCGACCTCCTTCGCCCACCTGGACGCCACCACCGTGCTGTCGCGCGACATCGCCGCCCAGGCCATCTTCCCGGCCGTGGACCCGCTGGATTCGACCAGCCGGATCATGGACCCGCTGGTGATCGGCGAGGAGCACTACCAGGTCGCCCGTTCCGTCCAGGAAGTGCTGCAGCAGTACAAGGCCCTGAAGGACATCATCGCCATCCTCGGCATGGACGAGCTGTCGGAAGAGGACAAGCTGATCGTCTCGCGCGCCCGCAAGATCCAGCGCTTCCTGTCGCAGCCCTTCTTCGTGGCCGAACAGTTCACCGGCTCGCCCGGCAAGTTCGTGTCGCTGGAAGACACCATCCGCAGCTTCAAGGGCATCGTCGCCGGTGAATACGATCACCTGCCCGAAGCCGCCTTCTACATGGTCGGCACCATCGAGGAAGCCGTCGAGAAGGCCCAGAAGCTGGCCGCGGAAGCCGCGTAATCATGGCCGGCAAACTCTCCTTCTCCCTCGTCTCGCCGGAACGCGAGGTCTTTTCGGGCCTCGTGGATCAGGTGGACGCGCCCGGTGTCGAGGGTGACTTCGGCGTGCTGGCCGATCACGCGCCCTTTATGACGGCCCTGCGCGAAGGCGTGGTCACCGTCATGGACGGCGCCAGCCGGCGCCAGTTCCAGGTCGAGGGCGGGTTCGCCGATGTGACCCCCGCCGGCCTGACCATCCTGGCCGAACGCGCGGCGGAAGTGGCCGCGGGCTGAGGCCCTTCGCACTGTGATTGCAAGGCGGCGGCTTCCTTCGGGAGGCCGCCGTTTTTGCGTCAGGGCCGGACGAACCGGGCGAACTCGCTGCAGACCTGGTCATAGACCTCGCGCTTGAAGGGCACGATCAGGCCGGGCGCCTCGGCAAGGTCCGCCCAGCGCCAGGCGTCGAACTCCTGCTCGCCGTGGGCCATGAGGTCGACCTCTTCATCCCGGCCCGTGAACCGGTAGGCGAACCACATCTGCTTCTGGCCGATGTTGCCCCGGCGCTTGAGCGGGCCATTCAGGATTTCCGGCGGGAAGTCATAGGTCAGCCAGTCGGCGGTCTGGCCCAGAAACTCGGCCGAGCGCACGCCGGTTTCCTCGTACAGTTCGCGGCGGGCAGCGGCCTCGAGGTCCTCGCCCTCGTCGACGCCCCCTTGCGGGAACTGCCAGTTCCACGGGTCCGGCGTGCCGATCCTGCGGCCCAGCCAGACGCGGCCTTCGGCATTGAAGACCACGACGCCGACATTGGGGCGATAGAGGGAGAGGTCGCGGTCGGCCACGGGGGTTAGCGCCCCGGGCGGCGGGTCATGGCGCTGGCGGGGGCCAGTTGCAGGCCGCGCGCATCCAGTCCGGCGGCCCAGCGGGCCACCGCCTCGACCGTCACCGGATAGCTGAAGCCGGTGCCGAGCGCGTCGCCGCGCTGTTTGGCCATGGCCTCGATCGCATTGAGCTGGCCCATGATGGCGACCGGGGTCTGGGTCTCGTCGATCACCCGATCCGCCGTCGCGCGCGACCATGCACCGGGCCGGCGGCGGGCCTGGCCGTCGTCGATGAAGGCCAGGCCGTGGGTGCGCAGGGTACCCAGCATGGCCCCGAAGGCCGCGTCCGACATCATGAACCGGTCGCCGAGATAGTTGGTCACCCCGAAATAGCCGGTCGCCCGCCCCAGCAGCCAGGGCAGTTTGGCGCCGACATCCTCAGCCCCGCCGTCGGCCAGCAGGGTATAGGGGCCGGGGTCATTGTCCGGATAGCCGGTCGGCTCCATGGGGATTTCGATGAGCACCTCATGGCCGTGCGCGCGGGCGAGGTCGATCCAGGCCTGCAGGTCGTCGGCATAGGGGACGAAGCTGAGGGTGATCTCCGGGGGGAGACGCTCGATCGCCGCGCGGGTGGTGGTGGCATTGAGGCCCAGACCGCCAACGATCAGGGCCACGCGCGGCTTTCCGTTCGGACGGAACGGCCGGGCATAGGCCTCGGCCGGGGTGCGGCCGTCGGTGGCTATGATCGGCAGGGGCCCTGCCGGACCCGGCCGACTGAGCCCTTCAATAGGCGCCCGCGGCAGGGGCGAGGTGGCCGCGATGCGCGGGGCGGTGATTCCCTCGCCCGAACCCGAGACACTGGCCCCGTCGGGCAGGGTGATGACGGCCTCTGCGCCCATGGCTTCCGGGTCGGCACCGAGGGTCAGCCAGGCATCCTCGACCCCCATGGAGAAGGCCTCCATGCCGGTCGGGACGCGCTCGGCCACGGCGTCCCGCTTGAGGTCGACGCGGGCAGAGGGCAGGCCTGCGCGCGGGTCGCCCAGCACAGCCACGAACAGCCCGGCGCTCAGGAGAACCAGCAGGCCGGCCGAGGCGACGGCCACCGGAGGCTTGCGAAAGAAGGCGACGATCCGATTTCGGACAGTCTGCAGGTCGAGACGACGCGGCGGGGACCCGGCGCGGGCAGCAAGACGCGACTGGCGTTTGGCGAAACTGGACTCGGACATGCGGACCCGGACGACTTCACAGCCTCGCCGTGCATACGGCTCAGGCCATTTGGCCGCAGAATGCCCGCTGCCGGTTAAGAAACCCTAACGCCCCATTCACCATGATCCCGGAGCGAAACGGCGCCTATTCAGGGTCGCGCCGCGCCGCCATTTCCGTCGGTGCCGTTCCGGGCGGGGTGACGACAATCCCCTCCGGGGCAGCGGCCAGCTGGCTGAGGTCTCCCCCCGCGCGGAGCACGTCATAGGCCCGCTCCAGCTGGTAGTCCTTGTCCTCGGGGTAGTCCTCGCCCGGCGCCTCGAACGGCACGTGCGGTCCCTTGCGCTCCGCCCCGATGGAGGCATCCAGTGCCGTGGAATAAGCCGCTTCGGAGTAGATGAAGTTCGACCGCGCGACGATTCCGGCCTCGGCAAATGACCGCGAGACCTCGAGATCCGGCTCGATCCCGATCTTCTGGATGGAGGCTCCCGACGGGGTGTAGTAGCGGGCCGTGGTGATCGAGAGGGCCCCGTCCTCGCCGCCCCGGAGCGGGATGACGGTCTGGACGGACCCCTTGCCAAAGCTGGTCAGGCCGACGACGGTCGCGCGCCGATGGTCCTGAAGCGCGCCGGCCACGATTTCCGAAGCGGACGCAGAGCCGTAGTTGACCAGCACCACCACCGGCAGTCCGTTGGCCAGATCGCCCGGGCGGGCGGAATAGCGCTCGATCTGCTCGGGGCGGCGGCCGCGCTGGCTGACGATTTCGCCGCGATCGAGGAAGGCGTCCGACACGGCGATTGCCGCCGTCAGCAGACCGCCTCCATTGTTCCGAAGGTCGAGCACATAGCCCTTGATCGCCGGGTTCTCGGCCTGCAACCGGGCCATCACCTCATTGAGCTCGCGCCCGGTGTTCTCGTTGAAGGTCGAAACGCGGACGTAGCCGAAATCGCCCTCAACCCGACCCGTCACGGATTCAATCTTGATGATTTCCCGCGTCAGGGTGACCTCGAGCGGGTCGGAACCGTCACGCAGGAAGGTCACGCGCACATCGGTGCCGGCGGCACCGCGCAGCTTTTCCGACACTTCGGATACCGACAGGCCGGCGGCCGTGGCGCCCTCGATTGCCGAGATGACGTCCCCGGCCTGGACACCGGCCCGGGCCGCGGGTCCGCCGTCCATCGGGGAGATGACCTTCACAAAACCGCCCTCGGCCGAAATGGTCAGGCCCACGCCGGAATATTGACCCTCGGTGCGCTCGCGCAGTTCGCCGAAGCCGGCCGGCGCGAGGTAGCTGGAGTGAGGGTCCAGCGCGGTCATCATGCCACTGAGCGACGCCTCGATCAGCTTGCGATCATCGACGGGAACGACATAGGCCTGCTTCACCACCGCCAGCACGTCGCCGTACAGCTCCAGCATACGGAAGGTTTCGTTGTTGCGGACGCTCTGCTGGGCCATGGCCGCTGCGCCCGCACCGAGTGCCAGGGCCGCACATCCGACAAGCAACAGTCTACGCATAGGTTCGTCTTTCCCAAGAGGCAGGTCAGGGCCGGGTTTGCGCCGACGCCCGAAGATCCGTCAACGACCTATCAAATAGTGGAACCCGGGACCAAATCGAGGCGAAACCCCAGTGAGGCTATAAATTCTCTGTCAGCCGCACACCGGACGGGCTCAGTCCATCCAGGGTGAAGGATCCACCGGCAGTTCATCACGCCGCAGCTCCATCAGCACCGGCAGGTCCGTGGCGCCACGGCCCAACGCCTGACCCGCCCGGACCCGGTCACCCGCGGCGACGTCGAGGCTGGCCAGACCGGACAGCACAACGCGCCAGCCCGGACCTGCGTCCAGCATGACCACCCTGCCCCATCCCTCCAGCGGCCCCGCATGAATCACCTCGGCCGCCAGGGGCGAAACCACCTGCTGGCCAGCCGCCTGCCATTGCCATCCGGTCGATCCGCCGCCGAACCGGGTGGAGGGCGGGCCCTCGACAGGGGCAAGAAGATGGGACCGGCCCTCGGGCAGGCGCAGTGTCGGGGTCTGGCTGGGCGGCACGACGGGAATGGGGACGCCGCGGGTGCGCAACCGGTTGGCGAGGGCCTCGGCCTCCCGACGCGCGCGGGCGGCCTCGGCCCCGAGAGTTGCCCGGCGCGCCCGGTCAGCGGCCAGCCGGGTTTCCCCGCTGGCCCGTCGATCCCCGGCTTCGCTGTCCGTCACGAACAGGCGCTCACTCTTCAGGGCCAGGGCGCGGCGCTCGGCGACGACGGCGGCGCGGCGACGGTCAGCCGTGTCGACCGCTTCGGTCAGCGGCTCGATCAGGGCCTGCATCAGGACGGCCGCCCGCACCGTATCGACGGCCGTGTCAGACGACACCAGGAGGGGGGGCGGCGGGTGACGGGTCAGGGTTTGCAGGGCGCCCAGCACCCGGGACAGCGGCCCCTTGGCGAGGGCCAGCTCCTCAAGGGCCCGCATCTCCAGCCGCCCGGCAGCGGCCAGTTGCCGCCGTTGCAGAAGGACCGCCTCGTCCCCTTCAGCCGGCTGCTGTTCAAGACGGGCCTCGGTGGCAGCAATGCGCCGATCGAGGGCGGCAAGGTCGGCTTCCAGCCGTCGGGCGCGGATGACGGCATCGCGGTAGCGGGCTTCGACCTCTGCCGCTGCGTCCTGCCGGACCGGAGCCTGGCCGGAGACGGGCCCCGCCGCCAGAACCAGCAATCCGAGCACCGGAAGGATATGCCTCATGGCCGTCAGTCCCGATGATAGGGCGTGCCGGCCAGCAGGGTTGTGGCACGATAGATCTGCTCGGCCAGCATGGCACGGGCCAGGGCGTGAGGCCACGTCTGGGGGCCGAAGGCGAGCGTCAGCGAGGCCGCATCGCGGACCTTGTCATCGAGCCCGTCCGCCCCGCCGATGACAAAGGCGAGATGGCGCTCCCCTCCGTCGCGGATGTCGCGGATCAGATCGGCAAAGCCCCGCGAGGAAAAGGTCTTGCCCCGTTCGTCGCAGGCGATCAGGCGGGCGCCGGCCGTTGCGGCCAGCAAGGCGACGCCCTCGGGGCCCGGGCCGGTCTTTCTGGACTCGACATCGACCAGCTCACAGGGGCCCAGTCCGATGCCACGTCCGGTTCGGCTTGCACGAAGGGCATAGTCGTTGGCGAGGTCCGCCTCGGGGCCTCGTCCGGGCCGGCCGACAGCCGCAATCGACAGCTTCACGAAGCGCGCCCCCTGTCAGGCTAGGCCTGGTTTCGGGCGGTCCGGTGTGCCGCGTCCACGGCCCAGATCTTTTCGATATTGTAGAACGTCCGCACTTCGGGCCGGAACAGGTGGACGATCACGTCCCCGGCGTCGATCAGCACCCAGTCACAGTGCGGCAGGCCCTCGACCTTGACCCGGCCAAGGCCGTGATCCTTGAGCGTCCGCAGCAGGTGATCGGCAAGGGCGCTGACGTGGCGATGCGAGCGGCCCGATGCCACGATCATGGTGTCGGACATGGGGCTCTTGCCCTTGAGGTCGATCAGGACGATGTCCTGCGCCTTGTCCTCGTCCAGCTTGGCCAGGAGGGCGGTTTCAAGGGGTGTGCTTCCCTTCGGAAGCTCTGCGGACGGGGCGTCAGGGCTGTCCGGGCCGTCTGAAACAGCGTGGGTCGTGTGGTCAGCGTGCGCATCGTGCGCGGGCGAGGGGGTCAGCGGAATACTCCAGTCGGTGACAGATCAGGTGGCAGCCTAGCACATCCGCACCCGGCGGTCACGGGCGCGCCGCAGCGGCCTCGGCGCGCAGGGCGGTTGACGAGGCCCGGTTTAGCGGTGCCGTCAGATAGACCCAGGCCGGGGCCTGTCGATCGGCCAGCGTCAGGGCCTCGTGGGCCTGGATGCGATAGCGGCGGTAGCGAAGGGCCGCCGGAGCCGAGCGGCTCTCCAGCAGACTGCCGGGACGGGCCACAACAGCCATGGGCATGAGCGACAGCAGGTCGGTCCAGCCCCGCCAGCGGTGAAAGCCGGCCAGATTGTCCGATCCCATCAGCCAGACGAATTTCACACCCGGGTGCCGGGCCACGAGCGCCCTCAGCGTATCGATCGTCCACCGGGTGCCGACCCGCGACTCGAAGTCCGAGATGATCATATGGCGCGCGCCGTCGCCCTCGTCCGCCCGGTCGCGGGCCGAGGCCATGCGCTCGGCGAGCGGCGCGGTTTCGGCGTCGGACTTGAGCGGATTCTGGGGAGACACCAGCCAGATGACCTGGTCCAGCCCCAGCCGCCGGAGCGCCGTGCCGGCCACATGGGCATGGCCGTCATGGGCGGGATTGAAGGAGCCTCCGAACAGGCCGACCCGCATACCCGGATACAGCAGCAGCCCGTCGTTCAGGCCACCGGGGCGGGGCCCGGAGGTCCGGGGGGCAGGGCCGGCGTGAAAAAAGCTCAAGGACGGGGTCTCGGCAGGGCTTATGCTCAGGCGTGCCCTAACACCCTCGTCCCGGCTTGTCTCGATTTAATGACGCGATGTCACGGCCGGGCGTGACCCTTGCCGCGGACGACATATTTGAAGCTGGTCAGCTGCTCGGCGCCGACCGGGCCGCGGGCGTGCAGCCGATCGGTCGAGATACCGATCTCGCCGCCGAAGCCGAACTCGCCCCCGTCGGCATACTGGGTCGAGGCGTTGGCCAGCACGATGCCGGCGTCGGCCTCGGACAGGAAGCGTTCGATCGCCGCCTCATCGGACGCGACGATCGCCTCGGTATGGCCCGAGCCGTAGCGGGCGATGTGCTCGAGGGCCCCGCCGACCCCGTCGACCAGCTTCACCGCCAGGATGGCCGCCAGATATTCGGTCGGCCAGTCAGCCTCGGTGGCCTCGATCGCATCGGGGATGATCTTGCGGGCCTCCGGATCGGCACGGAGCTCGCAGCCGGCGGCAGTCAGGGCTTCGGCAATCCCCGGCAGCAGTGTGTCCGCACCGGCCCTGTCGACCAGCAGGGTCTCGGCGGCGCCGCACACCGACACGCGGCGCATCTTGGCGTTCAGCACCACATCTCGCGCCATGCCCGGATCGGCGCTGGCGTCGACATAGACGTGGTTGAC
>Ga0115011_10000527_pt1 | contig 31043 bp, 20 predicted proteins | sample TroAtlMetagenome_2_FD_88705 | JGI IMG/M metagenome (GOLD analysis project Ga0115011, IMG submission 88705) | Marine eukaryotic phytoplankton communities from Atlantic Ocean - Tropical Atlantic ANT8 Metagenome | ecosystem: Environmental > Aquatic > Marine > Oceanic | place: Tropical Atlantic...
AGGTAAGAAATTGCGATTCCACAACAGAAATTTCACTTTGTTTCGCTGAACGACCTCGACCAGGCGATCGCATTCGGAGAGGCGGGTGGACATCGGCTTGTCGGCAATGACGTGCAGCCCGGCGTCGGCGGCGCGGACGGCTAGGTCGCAATGCCGCTCGGCCTCGGAACTGACCACGGCCATGTCCAGTTCGTATTCAGCGATTGCCTTGGCGATGTCGCGCAAATAGGAGATACCGAACTCGTCGGCGAACCGCTGGTTGCGTTCGTGCACCCAATTTGGATGGGCGGCGTCGTCGGTGACGACGACCAATTCAAATCGGGGATGGGCGGCGACGGCACGTGGTAGGTAGTCGTGCTTTACCACGCTTAACACGGCGACTCGGAATTTTTTATGCAAATCAGCCATAGGTCAGTTGTCCTCCTTTTGTTGGATAACATGGTTTGAGCTTGCTGACTTGATGATTTGTTTAGTCACCGCGATGGCGCGCATGGTGTCTTTGAGGGTCACGGTGGCCTGGCGTTGTTCGTGGATGGCATCGACGAATTCCTGCAATTGCCCGGCGAGATCGCTGCGGCCTTGGCTGGTGCGCAGTGCATTCGGCTGGTCACCTGCAAATAGCAGGTTCATGTTGTGATGATCGTCAGCGTAAGCCGCTCCGGTGCCACCGATTATCGACAGAGAGAAGTAGTCACCGCCTGCAGGGAGTGAACAGGCAATGTCGATCATCGCCATGCCGCCGTTAGCGAACCCGAGGTGGAACTGTATGTAGTTCGGGTTACTTGGTGTTTGCAGCGTCCAGACTTTTTCCGGAGCGCCGCCGAACATCCAGCAGGCCAGGTCGGCGTCCGGCAGGATGCGCTCGGTGAGCGACTCGGGTGTTGCCTTGGGCGGCAGCCAGCGATGAATGCGGAGCAGTCCAGGAGCGCCGAGTTTTCCGGCATCGAGGCTACGCTTTACTGTCTGGATAGATGGCAAAAACCGCCAAGTGTGAGCCGGCATGAGCATGGTGTATGCTCGGCTAAGCGCAGCGATATCGGCGAGCAATGGGCCGGCGAGTGCCGGTTTTCCAGCGGCGGCGGCCTTGGCCAAGACTTCTGTTTGGCCGGGGTCGGCGTCAATGACGACAGCGTCAAAGTCGTTGGTTTGTTCAGTGAAAAGCACTTCCGTTGATGGAGCAGTCGTCACTTGGCCAAGCGCCTGGCCGGCTTGTCCATCGGAGGTGGTCAACGGTACAAAAGAAGCCCAAGCCGCTCGGTGTAATCGCGTTCGAATGGCTCCGTACGATTTAGCCGCTTTTGCTTGGCCAATGAGCGCGAGCCGGATCATTTTTTGTCTGCCGTTATCATTCGGGCCTGAGAATGTCTCACACGACATTAGCGGGGCCAAACCAATTTGTTGCAGAAGTAGCAAGTATTCAGCATCATTTGCCCGTCAAACAAACTAGAAAGATCAATCGTGCCAGATCCGGACGAAAATCAATCCATGCATAAGCTCACTCAAGTGGGCAGATATATTATCATTATTGCGGCTTTTCTCGGTTGGTTTTTTGGTGGGATGCATTTGGGCATCACGTCGCTCTCAATGGGCTCGGCAGCCAAGGATCTGCTGCGTGGCTCGGGTCAGTTCGAGGTGACGGTAGCGGATCGATTGGCGGCGGAGCAGCAGTTCGAGGAATCCGGCAAGAGTGATGTGGTGAGGCTGGCGCAGGCCAAGGCCTTTCAACGACTCGAGACAGCGAGCAGCAAGTGGTACGGATACTATATCTGCGCGCTGCTATTTGGCGGCGCGGCGGGAGGGCTGGTGTTTGGGCGGATCGGCGATCGCTTCGGTCGTGTGAAGGGCATGACGGCGGCGATCTGCTGCTACTCGGGTGTGTCCTTAGTTGCCTACTTTGCACGAACGCCGGAGCAGCTTTTGTTGGCTCGCTTCGTGGTGTGCATGGGAGTGGGTGGGATGTGGCCCAACGGTGTGGCGCTGATGAGCGAAGCATGGGCCGGTGCCTCCCGGCCATTACTCGCCGGAGTGATCGGCATGGCGGCGAACATCGGGATCTTCATGGTGGGTGTCGCGGGAAAATTCCGCGAGGTGACAGTCGATGATTGGCGCTGGGTGATGCTCATGGGCGCGGCGCCGATTGTGCTGGGCTTGCTGGTGCCATTGATAGTGCCGGAGTCGCCCCGCTGGCTGGCTCAACAAACCAGACGCAGTTCCCTTGGAACTCAAGAGAAAACGAGAACCAAGCCTGAGGCAAGCACCGGTGAGATTTTCCGGCCGGGCATGTTTGCTATTACATTGGTTGGTATTTTGTTGGCGACGGTGCCGCTCTTCGGTTCGTGGGGCAGTTCAAACTGGGCAGTGAAATGGGCGGAGGATGCCGGGTCGGATGGCCTGAAGGCGCAGGTAATCATGGCGCGATCTTTGCCTGGAATCTTCGGCAGTTTCATGGGTGGTTGGATCGCTAGTCTCGTGGGTCGACGGCGCAGCTATTTTTTTAACAGCCTTATCTGTCTTGGCAGCGCGCAGTGCATGTTTTGGTTTTCGAGCCCGACAGAGCCGACCGTGTTCCTCGTGTGGACGGCTGTGCTAGGCTTTTTCAGCGGAATATTCTTCGGATGGCTGCCGTTATTTTTGCCAGAATTGTTCGTGACACGTGTGCGCTCAGTTGGTGCAGGAGTTTGCTTTAATTTCGGGCGCATCATCACTGCGATAACAGTGTTTGTGACCGCCGGACTTATCGCATATTTCGACAATGACTTCCGACAGGTTGGTCGGGTTACCAGTTTAATTTACCTGTTCGGCGCGGTGGGAATTCTCCTCATGCCCAAGGGCGTGGAGGGGAAAATCAAGGATTAGTGCAAAGCGGCCTAACCGGTTTTGGATTGAACGCGCTTTGACCCAAGGCTATTAACCGCCGCGTGAATCCGGATAACGAAACCCATTCGGGAGAATTTCAATTCAACGTCGGCGTGATCGGGGCCACCGGCTACATCGGCGCCCCGTACCGTGCGGAGATACGCCAGGCTGCCGGAGCAAATATTGTCGCATTGTGCGCCCGCCGCCGCGAACTGCTTGAGCGGGCAGGTGAAGAGGATGGCGCGGACTTGCTGACAGCCAACTGGCAAGAGGTGGTACATCACCCGCACGTCAACTTCGTCATCGTCGCAACGCCGGACGCGCTGCATCACGAGGCGGTGATGGCCTGTGCCGATGCTGGTAAACATCTGCTCTGCGAAAAACCGGTCGGTGTGAACGCCGCCGAAGCGTATGAAATGTGGGCGGCGTACCGGCATGCAGGGCTGGCGCATTACGTGCCGTTTTGGACGCGTTACTGCGAGCCGTTTGTGCGAACTCGAGAGGTGATTGAGTCTGGCTTGTTAGGTGACATTCGCGGCGTGGTTTATCGCTGGCACAATCCGCGCCCGGACGATATGCCTCTTACATGGCGCGATGACGCTGAATTGTCGGCAGCAGGCAGCATCGCCGACGTTGGCTCGCACGCTTACGACACGCTGCGTTGGTTGCTTGGCTGCGAGGCAAGGCGGGTGCAGTCGCATGCAGATACGATCACGCCTGCCAGAGCCGACCTGGGTGCGATAAATCTCACTGAGGCGTTGGTGCTTGGCCAGTCGGGTGGCCAAGCGGATGCATCAAAGCGCCGGGGATCGACGTTCGACTACGCGAGCGTGGCATGGGAGTTTGACAATGGAGTCGTGGCGACGCTGGTGCTGTCGCACACGCCGTTTTTCCGGAAGGGCATCGCGCCCGAGCTGGAATTGCATGGCACCAAGGCGTCGCTTGGCCTGGATCGTGTGAGTGGAAACCTGACCCTGGCCAAGCCGGGCGAGCCGGTGGAGATCATCGCCAATGTACCGGACAACGGTTTCGGCAATCGTTTCGAGAAATATGTTTTCCCAAGCCTGCGCCAGGCAATCGCCGGAGAGAAAACCGACCATCCCGGCCTTCAGGACGGCTGGCGCGTGCAACTTTTTACCGACGCGGCCGCCCGCTCAGCCCGCTCTGGCTGCTGGGAAACTGTGGAGTAGTTACTTGCTGGAGACGTCGAGGCAGGTGAGGTCGCCGCGGGAGTTACGGCAATAAATTCGGCCGTTGGCCAGCACCGGCGTGGTCCAGCACTTGGGACCGGTCACTTGGGCTCGAGAAGTCTCCGTGAATTCATCGGCGTTGGCCTCCGCGACGATCAACTCGCCCTGATTGCTGATGATGAGTAGCTTTTTGCCGATTGCCTGAAGCGCACCGAAGCCACCGAAACTCTTCTCCTCCCACTGGACTTTACCGGTGGCCAACTCGATGCACTTGAGCGTGGCGCGGCCGGTGTTGCCGTCGAAGCCGTACAGATGGCCGTCGATGAGCACGCATGGATTGAAGTGGTTTCGCATGTTTTTGTTTTCCCAAAGCTTTGCCACTTTGTCGCCGTTGATTTGCAGCAGTGCGCAGCCGCGGTCATAGCCGGAGGAGATGAACACCTTGTCGCCGATGAGAATGGGGTCGGCGGCGTTGGTGTTGTGCTTGGTTTCCCACGGGTAACTCCAGAGTTTGCTGCCGGTTTTTGGATCCACCGCGACGACTGCCTTGTAGGCAAACATCACTAACTCTTGCCGCCCGTCCCGGATGTGGGGCACGATGGACGAGTAACTGGCCGCGTCGCGGCCGGTGCTCCAGAGAATCTTACCGGTCTTTTTGTCGAGCGCCGTTCCGTGCCCGCCGACGTTGACGAACACCGTTCCTCCGATAACCAGCGGCGAGCCTGCGAAGCCCCAGGTTGGCCGCTTGCCATTGATTTCCGTGGCGACATTTTTTTGCCAGACAACGTGGCCGTCGGCTGCGCCGAAACAGATCAGCTGTCCGCGCTTACCCAGCGTGAACACACGGTCGCCATCGACAGTGGGTGTGCCGCTTGGCCCTCCATCGTAATACTTCGGGTCGAGCTTGGCCTCGTAGGCGTGGGACCAGATCGCCTTGCCACTTGCAGCGTCAAAACAAAACACGGTGTCTTTCTCCTCGCCCTTGCCGCGGCCGGAGTTGCCTAGTGTGTAGACTTTGCCGTTGGCGACAGACAACGATGAGAAGCCGGTGCCGACCTTGGCTTTCCAAAGGCGTTTGGGACCGTCGTCGGGCCACTTGACTAGCCAGTCGGTCTCGGAGGAGATGCCGTTGAGGTCGGGGCCCCGCCAGCGAGTCCAGTCCCCGGCAGCGGGCTTGGCCAAGCCGGCGAACAAGCCAAGTGCAACAATGCCCAGCGATAAGAGGCGAATGAAAGAAAACGTCATGACTGCGGTGGTAAACAATGGACGTCGGGCAGTCAAACCACAAAGGCAACTTGAGAGTGCTTGGCCAAGGGCATAAAAAAAGTTAGCTTAGGCTAACATTTTAGTTGACCTCGCCTCGAGGGTGAAATATAGCTAAGACTAACTTTTGACGGTGTCGCTTGTTTTTTAAGGGTTTTTTTCCCATTAGGAACTGTCATGACACTTTTTTACTGATGAAACGAATCTTGTTTTTGATAATAGGCTTGTTAGTTGCAGGGGCTTTTACACAAGTCCACTCAGCTAAATTAAACGTCGTCACCACCACCACCATGGTGACCGACATGGTGAAGGAAATCGGCGGCGAACGGGTGGAGGTGGTTGACCTAATGGGGCCAGGCGTGGATCCGCACCTGTACAAGCCGGCCTCCGGCGACGTGGTGAAACTGCAGCGGGCGAAGGTCATTTTTTACTCGGGACTGATGCTCGAGGGGCGCATGACCGACCTGTTTTTCCGCATGGCTCGCGCAGGTAAGTTGGTTTACGCCGTCACCGAGTCGATCCTGGAAAAAGACCGGCTCGAGCCTCCAGAGTTTGCGGGGCACTGGGATCCGCACGTCTGGGGCGACCCGATCCTGTGGAGCAAATGCGTCGTCACTGTCGTCGACGGTTTGAGCAAGGCCGACCCCGCCGGGGCGGGGGACTACGCCAAGCGCGGCAAGGCGGTTGTTGCATCGTACGAGGCAATGAAGGCGTGGGCGCTTCAGCGTATCGCCGCCGTGCCGAGGAAGCAGCGCATCCTCGTCACCAGTCATGACGCGTTCAATTATTTTGGGCAGGCGTTTGGCTTTCAGGTCGTCGCTGTGCAGGGCTTGTCAACGGTGACCGAGGCCGGCCTGGCCGACATCGCCAAGACGGTAGACTTCATCAAACAAAAGAAAATCAAGGCGATCTTCGTCGAGAGCAGTGTCAACCCCGCCGCGATCGAGCGGGTGAGCAAGGATGCCGGCGTGAAGATCGGCGGCGAGTTGTTCTCCGACGCCTGCGGCAGGGCGGGAGACATCCACGAGGCACACGGCGAGAAGTATGACGTCGGCACGTTCGTCGGGATGATCAAGCACAACGTCAACACCGTCGTCGACGCTCTCAAGTAATCCTCAACTTTTCGATCATTGAAATTTAATTCCATTTTTATGGCAGGCATACTGTCGTTGTCCCATTCAACTGCGGGCGAGTTCACTACGTACAGGAACGGGCAGGGCATTGACCTTTTTTTTGACTACACCGGAGAGGTGATGAGCAACGTCTCCGGCGGTGACCACACCGGCACCGGATACAATGGCCTGGCCTCGTTCGGCATCGAGGCGGATCTTGGCCAAGCACTCGGTTGGGAAGGGGTTACGATGCGTCTGAGCGGCATGGATCTGCACGGCTCTGGCATCGATAGCCACGTCGGCGACATGATGGGCGTGAGCAATATCGAGGGCTACGGTAGTGTGCGACTGTACGAGTCGTGGGTGGAGAAATCGTTCGCCGCCGAGACGCTACATCTGCGTCTTGGCCTGCTGCTGGCCGACGAGGAATTCTCGACGCTTGACACCACCGACCCGTTCCTCAATGCGACCTTTGGCTGGCCGGAGTTCATCTCGATGAACACCGTCACCACAGGCCCGGCGTTTTACATCCCGGCGCTGGGCGTGCGGCTGCTGTGGGAGCCGAACGAGACATGGTACGGCCAAGTCGGCGTTTACGATGGCGATAGCTTCGACTCGCCGGTCGGCGACGACAGCGTCAACCGGCACGGTTTGCATTTGGAATTGGGCAACGGCCAAGGCACTTTCGGCATGGCCGAGGTGGGCTACAGGCACAACCAAGCGGAGGATGCCGACGGACTCCCCGGCATGTACAAACTTGGTGGGTGGTGGCACTCGGGCCAGTTCGATGACTTCAGCGGCGGAGCATCGCACGGCGGAACTCAGGGCGTGTACGGATCGGCCGAGCAGATGGTTTACCGCGAGTACGGCGATCAGGGGTTGGTCCTGTTTTTGCGTGTTGGCTTTGCGCCGGAAGATCGCAGCGAAGTGGACACAAGTTTTCAAGTGGGCGCGAGTTACGTTGGCTTGGTTCCGGGTCGCGACATTGACACTGCCGGACTTGGCTTGTCGCACGCGCACATCAGCGGCGACCTGCCCGGGCGAACGGCGGAGACCGTGATTGAGCTCGCGTACGATTACGTGATGAGCGACGACTTCACGATTCAGCCAAGTGTGCAGTGGGTCGGCGACCCCGGCGCAACCGGCGAACTCGACGAGGCACTTGTGCTCGGCCTGCGGGTCTACCTGAGTTTTTGATATGACAGATTCCACGGCAACCAACGGCGAGGATATCCCGCTTGAGATTCACGACCTGACGGCCGGGTATCACAAGAAACCGGTGTTGTGGGGCATCGATCTGAAGGTGCCCAAGGGTAAACTCGTTGGCGTTGTTGGGCCAAACGGCGCCGGCAAATCGACCCTTATCAAGGCCATCATGGGCCTCGTGCCGCCGAGCAGCGGGTGGGTGAAAATCTTCGGGAAACCGTACAGCGAAAATCGTCGACGAGTCGGCTATGTGCCTCAGCGAGAGTCGGTTGACTGGGATTTCCCAGTCACGGTTATGGACGTGGTGATGATGGGCCGCTACGGCCATGTTGGCTGGTTCAAGCGCCCAAAGAAAGCCGATCGCGAAATCGCCCGTGACTGCCTCGACAAGGTGAAGATGCTACCGTTCGCCAAGCGGCAGATTTCCAACCTGAGCGGAGGGCAGCAGCAGCGTGTTTTTCTGGCGCGCGCCTTGGCGCAGGAGAGCGACATTTATTTCATGGACGAGCCGTTCGCCGGCGTGGACGCCGCGACCGAGACGGCAATCATTGCGCTGCTGCATGAGCTTCGCGAAAAAGGCAAGACGCTGCTGGTGGTACATCACGACCTGCCGACAGCGCGCAATTATTTCGATCAACTGCTGCTGCTCAACATGCGTGTGGTGGCGTACGGCGAGACGGAGGAGGTGTTCACTTACGAGTTGCTGCAGAAAACCTATGGCGGCAGATTGACGATTCTTTCCGAGGTCGCGGATGCCGTGGGGCAGCGCGCCAAATAACCGATGATCGCCCGGCGACAAACCTTGGCCAAGCGGGGTGTGGGAGTACTTCGTGCGCTTGGCCTACTGGCTGTGTTTTCGCTGTTGGCCGTGGTGCCGGAGAGCGTCTGGGCGGCGAAGATCGGTGATGTTTTGGAGGAGACATCGCTTGGCCAACAGGCGATCCGTTTTTTTTCGTTCCGTGATCCGTCGGTGCGCTACGCGGTGATAGGCTCGGTGATGCTCGGGATCTCGTGCGGGTTGCTAGGCTGCTTCATCGTGGTTCGCAAGATGGCGCTTGTCGGTGATACATTGTCGCACGCGGTGCTACCCGGTGTTGCGCTTGGCTTCCTGTTTTCCGGCGTGAGTGCCAGCGGATTGTTTGACTGGAGTTTTGACGTGTCCAACATCACCAAGAATCCGGCGCTGATTTTTTGCGGCGCGGTGGTGGCGGGCGTGGCCGGCACGTTTCTTGTCACCGCCTTGAAACAGACGACAAAAATTAAGGAGGACTCGGCGCTTGGTCTGACGTTAGCGTCGTTTTTTGCACTAGGCATCTGTCTGTTGACTATGATTCAGGATCTGCCCACCGGCAACAAGAGCGGTATCGACAAGTTCATGTTTGGCCAGGCGGCGGCGATTGGCGAGGATGACATCCGGCTGATGACCGGTGTCACGCTGCTGATCGTGATGGTAGTTTTTCTGTTTTACAAGGAGCTGCTGGTGACGAGCTTTGACGCCGGGTTTGCTCGGTCGATCGCGCTGCCCAGCCAGTGGATTCACCACGGGTTGATGCTGCTGGTGGCGTTCGCGGTGGTGATCGCGCTGCAGGCGGTGGGTGTAGTGCTGGTGTCGGCGATGCTTATCACCCCGGCGGCGGCGGCGTATCTGCTGACCGATCGCATGCACCGGATGCTGCTTTTGGCGGTGGGTTTCGGTGTGGCGTCGGGAGTGATCGGCGCGTTCATATCCTTTCTCAAGCCGAACATCCCGACTGGACCGTGCATGGTGCTGGGCGCGAGCGCGGTGTTTGCGGTGGCGTTCTTTGGCGGGCCAAGGCATGGGGTGATGACCCGCTGGTGGCGGCATGTGTCACGTTCAAAACGGGTGCAGCGGGAGAACACACTCAAGGCGCTGTTTCAGGTTTTGGAACGCCGGGATGCTGAGCCGGAGGATAGCATCTCGCTGAAGGAGTTGGCGGAGCGCCGCCGGGAAACGCTTGACGAAGTGTCCAGCCAGGCGAGCGCGCTGAAACAACACGGATTAGTCACGCTGCACGAGGAGGGCAACAAGATTTTGTTTACGCCAAGCGGCTGGCAACTGGCCTGCACGATCGTCCGCAACCATCGCCTTTGGGAGCTTTATCTGACTAACGAGGCCAACATTGCGCCCGACCACGTGCACGACGATGCTGAGCAAATCGAGCACGTGCTCGGGGATGATGTCGTGCGCGAGCTTGAGCGGATGCTCGATGACACGACCCACGACCCGCACGGCCGAGCCATCCCCGGCTTTGTAGACATTCATAAGCCGTTCGCGCCCGCTGTCTCGGGGCCAAGCGGGTACGGGAGGAACTCGTGACCGATTTCATTCCAGCCTTCGAGTGGCAGAGGGTTATGGTTGAACCGTGGACGGAGAATCTGCCGACGACTTTTTGGATCGTTCTGATGGGGTTCTTGATCACCGCCGCATGTGGGATGATCGGCAACTACCTTATTCTTCGCCGCATGGCGCTGGTGGGCGACGCGATCAGCCATAGTGTTCTTCCAGGTTTGGCCATCGCCTTTTTGCTGTCGCAGAGTCTCAATACCCTGCCGATGTTCATTGGAGCGCTCGGGGCTGGCATCGTGACGACGGTGATGATCGAGTTGATACACAAGAAAACACGTGTAAAACAGGATTCGGCGATCGGGATCACTTTCTCGACACTGTTCGCCATCGGCGTGATCCTGATCAGCTTGGGACAAACGGACGCGGTTCATCTGGATGCGGACTGCGTGCTATACGGCGAGATCGCGTTCGTGCCGTTGGACCTCCTGAAGACCGAGCTGGGGCCGATTGGATTGTCGGTAGTGAAAAACATCCCGGGTCTCAACTCGGAGATGTTTCTCAATGGCAACCTGCTGACCATCGCACCGCCGCCGGTCATCCGCATGGCGGTGGTCACCGGCATCACGCTGCTGTTGATCGTGGTGTTTTACAAGGAACTGCTGGTGACGAGTTTCGATTCCGGCCTGTCTTCGTCGCTGGGCATCAACTCCACCGTGGTGCATTACGCGCTGATGGGGATGCTCTCGGTGATCATTGTCAGCGCATTCGAGGCGGTCGGCGCGATCCTCGTTATCGCTATGTTGATATTGCCCGGGGCGACGGCGTCGCTACTGTCGCATCGGTTGCCGCCGATGTTTGGCATCACCGTCATTCATGCCTTGCTGAGCTCGGTGGGCGGCATCCACTTGGCCACTTGGCTGAATTGCTCGCCCGCCGGGGCGATGGTGGTCGCCGGCTCGGCGCTGTTCGCGCTGGCGTGGATATTCAGTCCAAGCCAAGGGTTGCTCCAGCGCTGGCTTGGCCGTGAGTTGGACGAACTTGATGAGGATGACATCGAGCGCTTGGCCAAGGAAGTTTGAAAAGTTTTTAGTTGGGACAATGATTCTCACGGGTTTTCGTGATGAGTTTTTGATTTAGTATCGATGGACAGGATAAAAAAATCCTGTCCAGACATATTTGATTTTTGGTGTCCTGCGTTTAGCTCCTTTAATTTACGTCCAATCGTGTCTATTTGAGGCTTCTCGCGCTTGGGCACAAAAAAAGGGACTCTTTCGAGTCCCTTAAAATTTGTTGCCGGTTTGGCTTAGGCTTCGTCCTTTTTCCAGGTGCGCTTGAGTGGCTTGGTGACGAGGCCCTTCTTGATGGCCTTGGCGGTGACGCGTATATACTTCACCTCGCCATCTATGATGGCTTTGACGCGCTGCAGGTTCGGGAGGAAACGGCGCTTCACGACCTTGGTGACATGCATACCGATGCCACCCTTTTTCTTGGCTTTACCGCTGCGGCGAATGCGGCTTCCCGTCACGGGTCCGGTGCCGGTTAGTTGACAAACTCTGGACATTTTTTACCTCCCTTGCTGAAAGGGGCTGGGAAACCTACCCTGAAAACCAGCCGTGACAAGCCATTTTTTCAGCTTTTTTGCTGCGCTTGGCCAAGCGAGGCGGGGTTTATTTGGCTGTAGCGGTCTTTGATTGGGGACGGATGACGCTGGCCAAGGTGTTGCGGACGGCTAGTTGGGCGTCGTCTAGCAGTGTGTAAAACACAGGAACGACGAGCAAGGTTAGCAGTGTGCCTGAGATCATGCCGCCAATGAGAGTAAGGCCAAAGCTGTTGTAGCTCATCCCCATATCGCTGGATTTACTCAAGGTTAATGGGATCATACCAATGATTGTAGTAAGGGCGGTCATTGCGATCGGTCTGAACCGGTGTTTTGATGCTAGGAGCAGAGCTTTTGTGCGATCCATCCCTGTTTGTCGAAGGCGGTTTGCATAATCTATCAGTACAATCCCATTGTTCACTACTACTCCGACAAGAAGAACACAACCGACGATTCCAAGAAAATCCATTTCCTTGCCGGCGATCAGATGAATCCAGACTGAACCGATCGCGGCTAGGGGGATGCTCAGCACAATCGAAATGGGCATTATCACGCTCTCAAATAGGAAAGCCATTAGCAGGTAAATGAAAATAATAGCCAGCATTATTGCAAAAATGCCGTTGAAGATTTCCTTTATGTCGAATCGCTGTTCTATTTCGCTAAATGAAATCCCTTCTGGCAGATCGATACTATCCTGGAGTGACTCAATAGCTTTGCGAGTGACTTCTTCTTTACCATTTTCGAGTTCTAGGCCGAAGGTATGGCTTACACTTTTATCATTACGACTAATATAGCGAGGGCTGTTGAGCATGGCTGGACGCGTAAGCGTACCTATGGAACTGAACTGGCCATCTTCAGTCGGTACGCGAAAGTTGTTTAAGTCCGCCAACTCGGCACGGTTCTCTTCGCTATAGCGTATGCGGACCGGGATCTGTCGACCAGCGCTATTGAATCTAGGAAGAGTGCTTCCCCGGACTGCATAGCCTACCATACCTGCCAACGTGGTTGGGTTCACGCCTATAGAGTTGGCTCTATCTCGATCAACGATCAGTGCTAGTTCATTTGGTGTTTCATCTTGCCGTTGTTTCAGTGCGATGACTCCGGGAAGATTGAGGAATAGCGGCTTGAGTTGATCGGCCAATTTTTCAAGTTGTTCCGGATCCTGACCCTGGATACGGACATAGTGCTGACCTTTTTTGTCCTGCTTTCCCCCTTCCTCGCCCATTTGTTGATATTCAATACGAAGGCCGGGGATCTTTGGGAGTTCTTTGTAAATTTTTTCGGCAACTTCCCGTGGGGGGATGGTGCCTTTTCGATCTCGTGCAAACCAACCTTCCAGTTCTCCAAACCACGCGCTGTAAAAAATAATGAACCCTTCAAGTTCATAATAATCTTTTCTATTGTTCATTGTTTGTTCGACCTTGCTGAAATAGGCAGTTCGGTCGTCAAATGTGAATCGGCTCGGAAAATTGAACGATAAGTTAAATGACGCCATGTTTTCCTCCTGCTGTACTGCGAAGCCAACCTTTTCAAATAAAAAGATTGTAACAGAAAGAAGGGCCAACATTAGGAAGGCAAGATCAATCCGCCGTTTCAGGAAGAAGCCCAGCGTTTGATTATACCAACGATTAAACCTGCTAAAGGTGGCTTCATAAATTTTTTCCATCCAAACTTTTATTGGTTTGGAGCGTGGGATCGTTTCAGAAGTTTGGGTGCTTTTTCCTGAAGATAGGGTAAGGTAAACGCATAGTGGTATGAAGATTAGTGCCACACCTAGAGAAGCGATTAACGCTACTACTACTGGCAATGCCAATCGCATCATGAAAAATCGCATTTCGCCCTCCACAAGTAATGCTGGAAGGAAAACAATGGCGGTTGTCAAGGTGGCCGTGGTAATTGCGAGTGCAATCTCTTGAACTCCCTTCATGCAGGCTTCTCGCCGTTTCATGCCGCTTTGAAAATGCCTTTGGATATTTTCAGCAACCACTACGGAGTTATCAACCAGTAGTCCCACGCAGAGCACAAGACCAAGAATAGTAAGCAGATTCAGACTCTCCCCAGCGAAATACATTGCAGCAATTGCAATGAACAGGCAAAGGGGGATGGCTCCAGCTATGATTAGAGTCATCCTGGCACGTCGCAGGAAAAAGTAGAGAACAAAGGCTGCAAAAATAGCGCCGATACCACCGTTACTAAACAAGGTATTGAGCTGCTCCATTACAATTCCTCCCTGGTTCATATGGATCTCCATATCGAAGTCGATCAACGCCGGGTTATTTTTTATTTTGTTCACTTCAGCGACTATCCGATCGCAAACTTCAACAGTGTTCGCCTCACCTTCCTTCGCCACTGTGATCATCATTGCATTCTTGCCATTTACACGCGCTTTGAAACGCATTTCCTCCGGTTCGTATTTCAGTTTGGCAATATCTTTCAGGATTATATTGGTGCTGATTGGCAGATTTTGAATCTGATCCATTGTTTCAAATCTGCTGGATGATTTTAAAAGGTATTTTTTTCCTCCTTCCAGGACGTTGCCGCTGGCGAGGGAGAAGTTGTCGCCCTGCATTTGATTAGCAAGTTGATAGATGTTCAGGCCGTATGCCTCAGTACGGTCCTTGTCTGCTTCAATAATAATCTCCTTCTCTTTAAGGCCTTTCGTATCGATGTTGGCGACTCCATCGATACGAGAGAGAGGCGTAATGATATGTTTGTTGACGAGATCGTAAAGATCGCCGTCGGTTTCATAGGCAACGCCAATCATGCAAACTGGAATGCCTGACATATCCATTTTACGGACATATGCATGTTCGACATCGTCTGGAAATCGTAACTTGGCACGTTCTAAACGGTCCCGGACTTCTCGATAGGCGATATCCATATCTACTCCCTGTTTGAAGCCTAGATACACCGATGCACCACTTGAGGAACATGAGGAACTTATTGAGTCTAGACCTCTAACCGTGCTCAATTCTTCCTCTAGCGGCAGTGCGAGTTTCTCCATCACCTCTTGAGGCACTGCTGCATTCCACGGTACGCGTACTGAAAGTGAGCTCCCTTCAAATCCTTTTGGAAGAAGCTCTAGCTTGAGCCTGTTTGTTGCAATCAAACCGACTATTAAAATCGTCAGAAAAAGAACAAACATGGTTACCCTCCGATTAATGGAAAATCGGGTGATTTGGGTTGCTAGCTTGTTGGATTCCATTTGGTTGACTGCTTTACCGATTGATAAAAATCATTTGGCAAATTTCGGTTTGGGGGAATTGTGAAAAACGGTTGCCACAATATTTTGCAATGCCTTTCGTGCATCATCGATCAAGGTGTAAAAAACAGGGACAGCGAGAAGAGTAAAGAGAGTTGCGGAGGTCATTCCTCCAATCAGCATAAAACCAAAACTCTTGAAGCTCATCCCCATTGAAATCGAAGAAGCCCACGTCAGTGGGATCATTCCAAATATGGTCGTCAAGGCCGTCATTATGATGGGTCGAAAACGATGTTTTGTTGCTATTAGTAATGCCTCTGAGCGCTCTATACCGGTTTTTCGCAAACGATTAACATAGTCGATGAGAACAATTCCATTATTAACTACAATGCCCAAAAGAAGAATTGCACCAACGATTCCCATCTGATCCATGTTGGTTCCAGTATGTGATCGAAACCAAGGGATTCCGTAGTGAATCCATACCGCACCAATTGCTGACAAAGGAATCGTGAGCACAATCGATAGTGGCATTAGCATGCTTTCGAACAGAAAGGCGATCAGCATATAAATAAAAACAATTGAAAGTCCAAGGGCTATCAGACTGGTGTCCACCTCGTCATCATCAAAAGTTAGCTTGATTTCCCGGAAAGAAACACCTTCAGGCAGATCAATGTTTTTTTGAGCCTCGTAGATGGCTGAGCGGGCTGTTTTTTCCTCGCCGGTCTTAAGTTTCATTCCAAAGTGGGTTGACACTTTTTTATTTTCTCGACGAATGTATGTTTCGCTCTTGAGCATGGCTGGCGTGGTGATCGATCCAATGGAGCTATAACGTCCGTCGTCAGCTCGAACGAGGAAGTTATTCAAATCTTCAATTTCGGCGCGATCTTCTTCACTAAATCGCATGCGTACAGGGATTTGCCTTCCTTTCCCATTAAATCTTGGCAGTGAACTTCCACGAATGGCGCTGCTGACCACTCCGGCGATCGAGTCAGGATTGATTCCGATAGAACTGGTGAGATCCCGGTCTACGATCAGGGCCATCTCATTTGGGGCGTCATCGGAATCACTGTCCATCAATGAAATTACACCCGGCAGTGCTTCGAAGGTTGGTTTAAGATTTTCCACAACGGATTCAAGCAATAGAGGATCATCACCAACCAACCGAATGTAATGCTCTGACCTTTTGTCGTTTCGAACATAATCTCGCTCTTGGCCGCTGTAAGAGACTCGCAGACCGGGTATTTCAGGCAATATGTTGTAGAGTTGTTCTGCAACTTCCTCCCGTGGAATTAGGCTGCTTCTTGTTTCTGCAAAATTTCCCTCAAATGAGCCGGAGTGCTTTGAGTAGCGAATTGAGTAACTACTGATTCCATATTCATCTTTTTTAGATTCAACTATATTTTCAATTTCATAGAAATAGCTGTCTCGTTCTTGGAGGGTAAATTGGTCAGGAAACCGAAAACGCATGTGAAACTCTTCCATCTTTTCATCTCTTCTGCTTGAGAAGTCTACTTCCTTGAAAGCATAAAAATAAGTGGCTGACAAAAGAACGATCAAAATAAAGGCTAAATCAATCCGACGCCTTAAAAAGTAGCCAAGCGTTTTGTTGTACCAAATGTTAAACCTGTTAAAAGTCACTTGATAAAAATATAATAGAGCGGTCTTGATAAAATGGTCGGGTTTGTTGTTTTTTTGATCGGGCTTGCGTGGAAGGGTGATATAAACACATATAGGAATGAATATAATTGCTGTGACAAGCGAAGCCAGCAATGCCGAAACAACAGGCAACGCCAGACGATAAAGCATGAAGCGCATCTCACCATCAATCAGTACAGAAGGAAGAAAAACGATTATGGTGGTCAGAGTGGCTGTTATTATAGCAAGACTTATTTCGCCGACTCCTTTAATGCAGGCATCTTTCCTAGACATTCCATTTTGGTGATGACGATATATATTTTCAGCCACTACAACTGAGTTGTCTACAAGCAGGCCAACGCAGATCACTAAGCCTAGAATGGTTGTTGTGTTCAGACTTTCACCTGCAAAAAACATCATCATCATTGAAATTAGCAAACACAGGGGGATGGCAAGAGCGATAATCGCGGTCATGCGGAATTGCCGGAGGAAAAAGAAGAGAACCAATGCGGCGAGTATTGCGCCTATCATCCCGTTGTTGAGTAGTGTCTTGATTCGGTCTTTAATGATATTACCGTAGTTGCGATAGAGCTTGATCTGGTATCCCTTTAAAGCTGGATTTTTGTGCATCATTTCAACCGTCGCGACAACCTTATCGCTTACATCCACGGTATTGGCCTCGCTTTCCTTTCTGATTGAAACGGTTGCTGATTTTTTGCCATTCCATCTTTCAGTGTGATGGTGCGGATCCTCAACCTCGTATTTTAAAGTGGCAATATCATTGAGTTTAACAGTGTCATTTATTGGGATGTTGCGGAGTTCATCGATTGTTTGAAATGAGCTTGATGATTTGAGGAGATATTTTTTGCCCCCATCCTCGACGCTCCCGCTGGACATTGTGAAATTATCCCCTCTTAAATTGCGGGAAAGCCGATGAATACTTAGTCCGTAAGCTTCAACCCGATCTTTGTCGACTTCAATTTGGATTTCCTTCTGGCGTAAGCCGATATCCACATCGGCTACTCCATCAATTCGTTGAAGTGGTTTTATGATATGCTTTTCAATAACGGAGTAGTGGTCACCATCGTCATCATAGCCGATTACCATTCTGCCTACTGTGGTGCTGGTGCCCCCTCCGCGTTTACTGATTCTATAAGGATCTGTTCCTTCCGGAAATCTTAAGGAGGCTCGCTCCATTCGATCGCGAACTTCTCTGTATGCCACATCCATGTCGGTACCCCTCTTAAATCTTAAACTGACTCTTGCAGAGGTTTGTGAGCAGGTCGTATGCATCTCGTCGATACCTCTAACAGTGCTTAGTTCTTCCTCCATTGGCAGGCCAAGTTTTTCCATTGACTCCTGTGCAACGCCCGAGCTCCAGCCAGTGCGTATTTCCATGGAGTGTCCTTCCTGTCCCTTCGGATACATTTCAACTGGAAGGCGGCTGGTGGCGATAAGACCGATCGCGAGAATGCTCAGAAACAGAACCAATACAGTGACCCTCCGGCTCAATGATAGCCGTGTTATTTGTGTCGTAATTTTGTTTGTTTCCATCAGTCAGCGGTTCATTTTTGATGGCCGTTGTTTAGCATGCAATCGTTCTTCCAGCAGGGCAATCTTTCATCAATGTTATTCAAAAATGCGCCCTCTTATTTATTAGTCAGCTTTTGAGTGTTACCGCGATCAAAGGCGATGGCTAAAGTGTTGCGTAAGGCGATTTGGGCATCATCAATAAGCGTATAAAAAACGGGCACCGCCAGAAGTGTGAAGAGAGTTGCGCATGCCATCCCACCAATGAGGGTGAATCCAAAACTTTGGTAATTTACACCTCTAAACATTTCATTTGAAGAGCTGAAAGTCAATGGAATCATTCCGCATATCGTGGTCATGGCGGTCATAAAGACAGGTCTAAAACGAACTCGAGACGCCTCCATCATGGCAGCCGCTCTTTCCATGCCGGATTGGCGTAATTGGTTGGCATAGTTTACTAGAACAATTCCGTTGTTAACGACAATGCCTACAAGAAGTATGGCGCCTACCAGACCCATCCTATCCATATTTGTTTGCGTAAAATAATGAATCCAAATTGAGCCCATTGCCGCCAGCGGAATCGTTAAAAGAATTGAAATTGGCATCAGCATGCTTTCAAAAAGAAAGGCAATCAGCATGTAGATAAACAGAATGGCAAGATAAACAACAAGTTCACCATTTTCTTTGTCGTTATCATCAAACGATTTTCTGATTTCGCCAAATGAGACGCCTTCGGGTAAATCAATGTTTTGGATGGTATTGTTTATATTATCTTTTGCAGTTTTTTCCTGGCCTTCTTTGAGTTTTATTCCAAAGGTGTAACTTAGTTTTCTGTTTGTTCGCCGTATGTAGTCTTCACTCTTTAGCATTGCTGGTCTACTAATGGTTCCAATGGAGCTAAAACGACCATCTTCTGTGGGTACAAGCATGTTATTTATATCATCCAGTTCGGAGCGATCCTCTTCGCTTAGCCTTAATCGTACTGGTATTTGACGTCCCTTGCTTTTAAACCGAGGAAGATCGCTGCCGCGTACTGCAGTGCTTACTGCCCCGGCGACAGTTGATGGATTTACGCCAACGGAGTTGGCGAGATCGCGATTGATGATCAAGGCCATTTCATTTGGCCCCTCGTCATCGTCCCTGTTTTCGATAGCAATTACGCCAGGTAGTTTTTCGAACTGTGGCCTTAGATCTTCAGCAACGGTCTGTAGCAAGGTGGGGTCGTCTCCAACCAAACGGACATATTGCCTTGATTTATAATCATTACGCTCCTCACCGCCGTCCATTCCACTGTAATGGGTCCGAACACCTGGCACTTGAGGGAAATTCTTATAAACCTCTTCTGCTACTTCTTCCGTTGAAAATTTACTGACACGATCATCAGAGAAATGTCCTTCGAATTCTGCGTACCAGGGTGAGAAATGGGTTTCATATGATTTTATCCCGAGTTCTATCTTCCTTTGTTCAACGTATTCTTCGACCTGCTTTATATATGCGCTACGCTCTGCAATTGAATAATTATCGGGGAAATCTATGTCGATTTCGAATTCATTCCTTTGGCCGTGCATTTCATCCGAGAACTCAATGTTTTTGTATCCGATGTTGTAGGATGCAGCAAATAACACGATTAAAATAACGGCTAGATCAAGCCTTCGGCCAAGGAAGTAGCCCAGTGCGCGATTATACCAGAAGTTAAACTTTTCAAAGCTTAAAGCATATATCTTTTCGAGTTGTGCGGTAGCGGATCGAAACTGGTTAATTAAAAAATTGCTTCTATTTGTTCTAGAGGAAGGCAAAGTCAGATAAACACAAAGGGGAATAAAAAGCAGTGCAACAATCAGAGAGGAAAGTACTGCGGACATTACCGGCAGCGCCATTCCGGAAAGAACAAAGCGCATTCCTCCGCCAATAAAAAGCATGGGCACAAAGACAATCATGGTAGTCAAAGTGGCTGTGATTATTGCTAATCCAACCTCGTTGACCCCCTTCATGCAAGCATCATGCCTGGACATGCCGTTGTTAAATTGGCGCTGTATATTTTCAGCAATCACGACTGAATTATCTACAAGTAGTCCAATACAAATCATCAAACCAACCATGTTAAAGGCGTTTAGGCTTTGATCGGCGAAATACATTGAAATTAAGGAACACAATAAACATAGAGGAATTGCCATTGCTATGATGAGTGTCATCCGCAAACGCCTGAGAAAGAAAAACAGGACAGCTGCTGCTAGGAATGCGCCGTAGATGCCATTATCAATAAGGTGGCTAAGTCGTTTATGTATTTCGTTGCCTTGGTTGCGGTAAACTCGAATAGGATATGCGCTCAATGCTGGGTTGGTTTTAATTAATTCAATTTGGTTGCTGACTCTTCGGCTAACTTCCACAGTATTAGCTTCACTTTCCTTGTTCACTTGAATGCCGTAGGACTCAAGTCCGTTAAACCGAAAGAAACGTTTGTCCATCTCCGGTTCATATTTAATTTCGGCTATATCCTTCAGGGATACATTGTCATTTATTGGAAGCGTGTTTATTTCTTCGAAAGTTTTAAAAGAGCTTGATGATTTAAGTACGTATTTTTTGCCTCCATCAATAACCGTTCCACTGGATAACGTGAAATTATCTCCCCGCAAGTGTCTCGCCAATGTATCCATATCTAACCCCAAGGACTCAGCCCGCTCCTTGTCGATCTCAATCATAATTTCCTTTTTTTCTATATGAAATTCGACATCTGCAACCCCGTCTATTCTTAGTAGCGGTGAAATAACATTTTTGTTTATCAAATCATAATCAGGCACGTGTTTTTGGGAACCAATTGTCATTCTAACTATTGACTCAGGATCTGAGTCGCGCTTGTAGATTCGAGGTTTTTCCGTTCCTTCCGGAAAACGTAATCTAGCTCGTTCCATGCGATCACGCACTTCACGATAGGCTACAGCCATATCGGTTCCCTGTTTGAACCTCAAATCCACCGAGGCAGAACTTGTGCTGCAGCGAGTCGACATGGAGTCCAAGCCGCGTACAGTGCTGAGTTCTTCTTCCATGGGGATTCCGATTTTTTCCATCGATTCCATGGGAACTCCTGAGCGCCAAGCTGTTCTTACGTATATTCCGTGGCCTTCCGATCCCTTGGGTTCCATTTCAAGGGGCAGGCGGTTGGTTGAAATGAGTCCTATTGCTAAAATGGTCAGAAATAAAACGAGCACCGTAACCTTTCGGCTGAGGGACAACCGGGTGATTTTGGTCGTCAGGTCGTTTTTTTCCATGGCTATTCTTCTTTGACTTGGAATAGCCGTTCACCTGCGAGTCCAAACAGGTAATAGATGGTAGGAATAACCAACAATGTAAGGAAGGTAGATGTTAAAAGCCCAGATATAACAGCGATAGCCATTGGGGTGCGGATTTCTGCGCCATCCCCCAGGCCTAGTGCCATCGGTAATAGACCAAGCACGGTTGTGGCTGTTGTCATTAAGATTGGCCGTAGTCTGACGCAACCAGCCTGTACGATTGCTTCCTTTAAGGCCAAGCCGCGACTACGCAGCTTGTTGGCATAATCGACCAAAACGATGGCGTTATTTACCACGATTCCGGCCAGCATAATCATGCCAAGAAATACCACCACAGAGAGGTTGATTCCAAGTGTTTTAAGGCCAAGCACGGTACCAGCGAATGCCATCGGTATAGTGAACATTATAATCAGCGGTTGAATCATTGATTCGAATTGGGATGCCATAATCACGTAGACGAGAAATAGGCTCAAGCCAAGGGCTAGGAAGAGACTTGAACGGCTGCGCTCCCATTCTTTGTTTTGCCCGGTGATAAAAAAGTCCATGTATCCGGGCCATTCAATCTTTTGACGGAGGGTTCGGTTTGCCGTTTCAACTGCTGATCCAAGTGATCTGTCACCAATATTTGCTTGCACCAAAGCAACGCGTTTTCCATCTATTCGACGAATCTCGCTCGGTCCCTCACCGACTGTAAGTATTGCTATCGAGTTGAGAGGTATTGGTGTTTCTCCGCCGGGGTTGATTGTCAATTTGCCAACATCGGCAACTTGTGCCCGGTCTTTTTCAGCCAAACGCACCACAATTGGCACTCGTCTATCTCGACGATTCAGTCGAGTAGCTTCCGCTCCCTTGACCATGTCGCGAACTTGGCTTGCAACGGTATTCAGATTCAAATCGTGGCGGATGATTTGTTGACGATCGTAGGTGATTTGAACTTCCGGGGCGCCACTGCGGAGAGTTGGTTCAACATCAGCCAAGTCGGATTCCTTTGAAAGCAGGGCGGTGGCTTCGTCTGAATATTGTTTCAACTCGGGAAGTTCTTCACCGTTTATTTGAATAACTACTGGTTTCTTGGAACTAAACAAAACAGGGCGTGTTACTCGCGTGGTAATATCTGGAACCTCTTCGAACATTGAGCGCAATCTTGCGATGACTTCTTCCTCGGTTTGTTTGGGGTTATCGGAAGACTTGAGGAGTACCTTGAATTGGGTTGAGTGTTCGCCTTCGTCGGATCGCTTCATGTTGGTTGTATCGAAGCCGTACATTACCAAGAGTGTGTCAATTTTGCCCAGATCGACAATTCTTTCCCAAGCTTTATCTGTGAATTTTCTGCTAAAAAAAGATTCGGTGTCGCCTGATGTCAGTGACTCGATAATCTCCTCTTTGCTTGGCATTTCGAGTTCCATTCCTTTTGTTATCGCGGAGAACTCCAAAAGCAATTTCTCGATGTTTAAACGTGCTGGTTCTGCTTCTTTTGGGTCCGTTTTGGATAAATCTGCTGCCGCTTTTCCAATGGATTCAATTTTCGACTTGATTTCCTTGTCTTTGAGGATGGCCTGTTCGATATAGTCCAGGATGGAGACTGTTTGATCAAGGGGTGTGCCAACTGGCAGGGCCACTTCAAAGGTAAACTCGCTCTGGTGCACTTCTGGTAGCAGCTCGGTTTCGAGTTGCGTGCCCACCCAGTAGGTCAATGCAAAACAGGACGCCGTTAAAGCGGCCATTATTGTGGGGCTGGTTAATGCCCAACGAATGAGTTTTGAATATAACCTTGTCCGTGTATCGATGGTTTCTTCGCTGTTTGTTGAGGTGCCTATGGATTTCCCAAAGACTTGGGTAAACAGGGAGCCTAATTTTAGGAAAATTCGATAAGTAAAAAGGCAGGTTCCAGCGATTATTCGAATCGACCAAAGGAATGATAGCCCGATTAATTCGAGCATGAATGAGATGCTCAATCGTAGAGCGAAATAAACTGCTGCAATCGGTTGGCGAGCCATGCTTTCGTTGAAAGCGTGAAATGACCCCCATAAATTGTTTAAGCTTTGGCTGTTATCAGAACTTGGACCAAAACGGTTGTCGTTCGGGTTACCGGGCAGTAGCAGTGACTGAAAGATCGGGAAAATTGTCAGTAACCGCCAGGCTGATATTCCTTGGTCGTGAACTCGCTTTATCAAGGAGATTAAGAATGGCCAAGCACAAATTAAAAACCAAACTTTGAGGGTTGTGTAGGTCAAGTCCTTGTATGAAATTTTTTCTTCAAATCGTGGGTCATCCACTGCAGAAACCATCCATATGGAGTATACCAGAACAATCCCGATCATCGCGACAAGTAAGATGACAAGAGGTAGAACGATCCTTAGCCACAATGTTGACAGGCTGATGCGTCCTTCGATCGAGCCGAGTTTGTGCGATACCATGCCTACGCCGGCCTGCAACTTGAAACCGCTTCGACTCGCGAGCATCGGGATGAATAATACTGCCACGATTAACGAGGCTATGAGCGATGTGACCACTGTAAGCCCAAGGTCGCTAAATACTTGTCCGGCAAGTCCCTCTACAAAAACCATTGGGAAAAACACACAAATAGATGTCAGTGTTGAGGCAATGACAGCACCACGAACCTCCGTTGTCCCCCGGATGGCAGCGGCGCGGGTCGAGTCGCCCTCTTGGCGACAACGGTAGATGGATTCAAGTACAACGATCGATGAGTCAACCAGCATTCCAATACCCATCGCAAGGCCGCCAAGCGACATGATGTTGAGCGACACCTCAAGGATGTTTAAAGGGGCAAATGTCACCAAAATTGAGATAGGGATACTGACAGCGATGATTGCAGTGGTGCGGATGTCTCGCAAAAAGCCCAGTAAAACAATTATGGCAAGAATACCGCCAAAGATCGCAGTGTTCCTTACCTCCTTGATGCTATTATCTATGAAGATTGAGCGGTCAGCGACGACCCTTAAGTACGCATCCTCTTCCGCGCGCAGTTTGCCTGCCAACGTCGAACGACTGGATCCGGAGATTTCACCAACTAGCTCGTTTATGAATTTAGCGACTTCCACCATGTTTGCGTCGGCTTCCTTGTAGATGTCGATCTGTACGCTCTCTCGCCCGTCGGTGTGAGTAAGCATCTCGCGGTCGCGTTGGCCGTAAACAACTTGGCCAAGATCTTTCACACGAATTTCACGCCCTTCACGACGGAAGACGATTGTGTTAGCGATCTCCTCAAGATTTTGGTACTCGTTAATCGTGCGAATCATGTATTCTGCACCGCCTTCTCGAATACGACCTCCGGCTGCGTTGATGTTTTCAGCGCGCAATCGACTGAGCACCTGGCTAATTGATAGATTGACACGCTGCAGTTTGGCTTCATCGATCAACACATGAATTTCTTCCTCCAGTCCACCGCGGACTCGCGCTGCCGCGACACCCTTGACCGGTTCAATTTGGCGTTTTACCTGCAGTTCAGCGATTCGCCTCAGACGCCGTAAACCTTCGTCACCTTTGTACTTAATGCTTCGGCTGGAACCGGAAAGACTGAGTTCCATCACTGGATCAAGTGATGGATCGTAATGCAGAAGCAGCGGTTTCTCTGCTTCTCGGGGCATCCGAACCAAGTCGAGTTTTTCAAGAGTGTTCTGAATCGCATCGACCATCGATGTGCCCCAGACAAACTCCAAAATCACGTCGCTGACTCCTGCTCGACTGATGCTGCTGATTTCGTTCAATCCGCCGACAACACCGAGAGCCTCCTCAATCCGGCGGCTAATGTCATTCTCGACTTCCTCCGGTGCCGCGCCGGGGTACTCTGTGCGAACAGTGAGGGTGGGATAGCTCATCTCCGGCATCAGCGTGACCGGTAGTTGGCCAAGCGAGAAGTAGCCAAAGACAACGGCAGCCAGAAACACCATCAACACCGCGACTGGCCGGTCGGTGGTGAAGTTGGGATTGCGATGCGGGGACTCCATGCCGATACGGAAGGTGCTAAACTACGTCCCGCTCTTGCTGGTGACTGAGGCGTTGGTCGCAGTAGCTGTAGGAACGTTGGTGCTGACGGTGGCCGGATCGGGATCTCCTAACTCGCGAATTCTAGAATTCTCCTTCAAACCAGACTGACCAGCGACAACAACTTTTTCACCAACAGCAAATCCATCAGTTGGCTCGATATGAACTTTGTCCGCATTCTCAGGCAGGACCAGTTGGCGCTTTACACGTTTTACTCCGTTGGTGTCATTATGTAATTTGAAGGCAAAGGTTTGGTCGTTGTCGTAAACGATCGATTTTTTCGGGATCAAAAGAGCTTCCTGCTTGGTTTCGAGCACCAGTTCCACATCCACCCACATGCCGGGTCGCAGCGCACCAAGTTCCTTCATGCCGACGGTCACCTTGATCGTTCCGGCACGGGCCTCGACAATGGGCGAGATGCGTTTTACTTGGGCGGGGAAAATCTTGTCGCCAAGCGTATTGGAGATCAATCGTGCCGCCATGTCCGGCCTGAGTTGGGGCAGGTACTGTTCTGGCACATGGACGACCGCGACGGTCGACTCGAAGTCGATGATTTCGAAAATGGTTGAGCCGCTGTTCACGTTTTCGCCGACCTTCACGGAGCGCAGGGTGATGGTGCCCCTGATGGGCGCGCGCACCTCGGTGTATTCCAGTTGGCGTTTGGCGGTCTCGGCGGACAGTTGGCGTTGGTTCAGGTCGAACTTTGCGTTGCGAAACGCCTGCTCGCTGATGAGGTTGTCCTTGTAAAGGTTCTCCTGTCGCTCGAACTCGATCTGCGTTTTATCAAGTTGGCTCCTGGCCTGGTCGTAATCGTTTTTCTGCTTGTCATTCTCGAGGCGAAGCAAAACCTGGCCTTTGTCGACTTTGTCACCTTCCTCGACGAGCAACTCGATGGCCGGGTTGCTTGTTCGGGCCTTTACCTCAACCTTGATCTCGGACTCTAAGGGGGCGGAGCGCTCAAGGATCGACTCGATCATTCCGCGTTTCACCTCGGCCAGTTCCACCAACACCGCCTTTTCAGTTGGCGATTTATCTGAATTCTTGCCTGAGTATTGCTTGCCCTTTTCGCCCCAGTTGCTTTTGCCACATCCGGCTAAGGCCAACGCAAAGCCAAGCGGTATCAGGGCTTGATATGGATTCCAATTGATATTTCTCATTAATGAACGCTAAATCAGAACTACTACATCATTTGCTTGAAAATGGTTACAAAAAAGTTTTTGTGACTGCCTGATAGGTGGGGATTGGCCAGACGCAAATCTGGGAACCTGATTGTGGGCCAAGTACCGTGCTCGTCAACAGTAATACTGCGTTTTCAAAGGTGTTATTCAAATGCGATCAAATAAATGATCAGTGTTAGGCCTAGCGCGATGCGGTACCAGCCAAACGCCACGAACGTGTGCGTCTCAATGTAGCGCAGGAGCCATCGAACCGACACAAATGCGGTTACTGCCGAGACTGCCGTGGCCAGCGCCAACTGCCCCCAGTCCTCCGTAACCGACTCGGCGCGGATCGCCTTGAACACCTTGTACGCGCCAGCCGCTAAAAGCGTCGGCACGCCCAGTAGGAAGGTGAACTCGATCGCAGGTATGCGCCGCAGTCCCATCAGCAGCGCGATGAAAATTGTCGCCCCCGAGCGCGACGTGCCGGGGAACACCGCCGCGAGCAACTGACCAAAGCCAATCGCAATCGCGATTGCCCAAGTTACCTCCTCCAAGTTTGCCCTGCCGCCGATTTCCTTTTCGACCACGACAAACAGCACACCGCCGACGAGCAGCGCCATCGCCACCGGCAGCACATCTTCCGGCAACTCAAAGCCAAGCTTGTCGATGAGCAGTCCGCCCGCACCAGTGATGACGAACGCGACAAGCAGCTTGGCCAAGTAGTCGCGCGCTTCCGGTTCGCGCCAGCGTAGGGTGAGTTGCTTGACGCGGTCGGTGAAGTTGAACAGTACCGCGATAACTGCGCCACTCTGGATGGCGATGTTGAAAAGATCCGTCTGCTTCTCCAGCCAGCCAAGCTGCTGTGGCAACAACAAATGGCCCGTCGATGAAACGGGGAGAAACTCGGTGATCCCCTCGATGACCCCGAGGAGGATCGATGTCAGCCAATCCGGCACGCCGGTTGTTTGACAACATCGCTTGGCCAAGTGCAAGGAATTTTAGTGAGCAGTTAGCGGTTTGCTGAGCTTAGTGATTAAGGCTTACTGACGACGGCTCACTTACTTGATTTGATCCCAGATTGGCTCCAAGTCCGGATCCATCAGCGCCACTTCGCGGATTTTTTCTGGGTCGCCGATTTCTTCCGCTGCTTGAAACCAGTGCAGCGCCAGAATCAAGTCTCCGAACTGGCAGGCGTAACAGGACAGGTTATAGGGGATGGCTTCATTTCTGGGGAATCGCTCGCGGATCGGCTCGAGTTTGTCAAATGCCTCGCGGCCACGCTTGAGGTAAAACAGTGCGTTGGCCTGATTGATCCAGCCAGAGGGATCGTCGGGGTGAAGATTCACCATAGTATCGCCGATTTTCGCACAGCGATCCCAGTCCTTGTTACAGGCGTGGATGTGCCACTCGAGGTGCAGCACTTCCTGGTGTCCCCGATGCTCTGCCGACACCTTGGCCAAATCGGCCAGTGCCTCGCCGGGATTGCCGAGTTGCAGCCAGCCGGTGGCTGACGAGAGGTGCAGGCTGTCCGGTGGTGGGATGTCTGTTGGAATGCCGCTGCTCATTCGCCGCTTGGTTGCTCGGTGAACGCCTTCACGGACATGACACCCGCCGCCTTGGCTGCATCCATCAACTTGATGATCTGCCCCCACGGCGCGTCGGTGTCGGCCCGGATCGAGAGTTCCAATTCTGGGTTTTTGTCGGTGCGCTGTTTCAACTCGACCTCGAGGTCGGCGACCACCACGGCGCTGGTTCCAAAAAAGAAGTGAGGGGGCTCCTTGACCACGGTGACGATGAGGCTGTCGTTCACGGCCGGCGCGGCCTTGGCCTGCGACGACTCCGGCAGGACAAGCTTCACGGCGGCCTGATTCTTGAACGTCGTTGATACCACCATGAAGATGAGCACCACCATCAGCACGTCGATCAGTGCCACGATGATGACGGTGGGCGGTTTTCGGTTTTTGCGCAGGAGAAATCGCATGGCCGTGGGGCGTTTACTCGCCGGTACTGACCGGGTACTGTCGACGAAGGAATTTGTCGAGTAGCGTCTCCATCTCGATAGCAAAAGTCTCGACCCTCTTATTGTAAATGCTCCACGCCACGAGGGATGGGATGGCGATGCTGAGGCCTGCAAATGTGGCGTAAAGGGCCGTGGAAATGCCCGGTGCAAAATCGGATGTTTTGACAAAATCGGATGTCATGGTGCCGAAGATATCAATCAAGCCATACACCGTTCCAACCAAACCCATTAGAGGTGCAATGCCGGTGATGATCTCCAGCACCACCAATCCTCGCTCCATCTGGTTGACCTCGTGCCGGGCGCGGGTCTGCAGTGCCTCGATGTTGTCCGGTTTGGCCCATTCGAGGTGTTCGATGGCAGCCGTAGTCAGGCGCGACAGCGGTGTGTGTTCGTGTTGCTGGCAGAACCTCAACAGGGTGTTCACATCGCTGCGCGTCTGACAATGTTCCAGGCTGTCGGTCAGCGGCTGGGGGATGATGGCGTTGCGACGCAGGGCTAAGCCCCGTTCAATGATGAATGCGAGGCTGATCACCGAAGTGACTCCGAGTAAAAAAAAGATGAATGTGTGCATACAATAAAACGAGAAAACCTGACGGGACCGCAGGGCGATGGATTCAATCGGTAATCGACCATCCGAAGCAAGCCGAAAGCGGAGCGATCAGTCGTCGAACCACTCGTCCCCGGGGTCGAAAGCCGGAATGGGTATGTTGATAATCTTCAAACGACCCACCGCGCGGTGACGGCAGCCTGGCTTTATGTAAACGGCGGTCATTGGCCTGAGCGGAACCCGGTCGCCGTCCAGTTCCATGTATCCTTCTCCCTCGAGGACAAGGTAAATTTCTGTCATCCGCTTGTGGTAATGGACTGCTGAGTCGTGCTTGATATCGACCTCGTGCAGGCTGGCCACCGCGTTAGATTCGCCGACAAAGGCGCGCTTGGCCAAGCCGCAGGGGCAGGGGGTTGGCTCGACTTCATCCAGTTGCTCGATCAAATAATTTTCCATGACTCCGAAGAGTTTGGGCTGCAAATACTTGCACTGCAAGTAACTTGGTCGTTTGGGGTTTATGACAAGAAAACACTACAAATTGTGGTTAAAAAACTTGATGGCACTACAAATTGTGGTAATAATGATTTCCTTGCCCAGCTTGAGCGAGTTTTAAGGACGGTTGATTGAGTGAAACCGCCTACAAGCACGGTTATTTAAACCCGAACACCCTTAGACGACTGAGAACCCATGATCGACGCAAACGACCCATTGACCGAGCCTACTACCCGCACCTCTCGCCGATCCACTTCTCCGAAAGTCAAAATCCCGAAAAGGGGTGACTTGGCCAAGGGAAAACAGCGTTCGGGTATCAAGGTCGAGCGGGTGTTCAGCGATGCTAAGCGAAATCCCTATGATGAAATCGAGTGGGATACCCGTACGGCGGAGATCACCGATGAGGGCGGCAAGATCATTTTCAAGCAGGAAGACGTTGAGGTTCCCAAGAACTGGTCGCAGCTTGCAACTAAGGTCGTTGTCTCAAAATATTTCTTTGGCCAGCAGGACACTCCGGAGCGGGAGACGTCCGTTCGCCAACTGATCCATCGTGTGGCCCGCACCATCGCCGACTGGGGTGTCAATGGCGGTTACTTCAGCAGGAAGGATGGCGAGGTTTTTTACGAGGAGTTGTCATGGCTCTGCCTGAACCAGTACGGTGCATTCAACTCGCCGGTATGGTTTAATGTCGGATTGCATCATGAGTACGGTGTGGGCAGCGGTTCGGCGAAGGGCAATTGGCATTACGATGAAGCCCTCGGCCAGGCGAAGCGCGCCACGTCACAATTCGAGTACCCGCAGGGCAGCGCTTGTTTCATCCAGTCGGTTGATGACGACTTGGAGTCGATCCTCAAGTTGGCGCACAGCGAGGGGATGCTCTTCAAGTTTGGATCCGGCACCGGCACCGACTTGACACCGATCCGATCCAAGCGAGAAGCCATCAGCGGCGGGGGAATCCCGAGCGGCCCGATGTCGTTTCTCCGCGTGTACGACCAGGTAGCCAACGTGGTGCGTTCCGGCGGCAAGACTCGCCGGGCCGCCAAGATGAACACCATCCGCGACTGGCACGGCGACATCGAGGAATTCATCGACGCCAAGCAGCTCGAGGAGAAAAAAGCGTGGGCATTAATCGAGCAAGGCTACGATGGCTCGTACAACGGCAATGCTTACGGCAGTGTCATGTACCAGAACGAGAACCTTTCGGTGCGTGTCAGCGACGAGTTCATGCAATCTGCACAGGACGGCGGTGATTGGTGGACTCGTACCGTGACTACCGGTGAGAAACTTGAAAAAAAGAATGCTACAGGTCTGTTAAATAAAATCTCCGAAGGGACGTGGGTGTGTGGCGATCCTGGCATCCAGTACGACGGCGCGATCCAAAAGTGGCACACCTGCAGTGGCACCGAGCCGATCCACTCGACCAACCCCTGCTCCGAGTACGTTTTCATCAACAACACTGCCTGCAACCTGGCCTCTCTGAACCTGATGCGTTTCAAGCGCGAGGACGGCGTGTTCGAAATCGACCGTTTTAAGGCGGCAGTGAGCATTTTCATCACCGCGCAGGAAATTCTCGTCGATAATGCTAGTTACCCGACTCAGTCGATCGCCGAGAACTCGCATATTTTCCGTACGC
>Ga0115011_10000528_pt1 | contig 31028 bp, 22 predicted proteins | sample TroAtlMetagenome_2_FD_88705 | JGI IMG/M metagenome (GOLD analysis project Ga0115011, IMG submission 88705) | Marine eukaryotic phytoplankton communities from Atlantic Ocean - Tropical Atlantic ANT8 Metagenome | ecosystem: Environmental > Aquatic > Marine > Oceanic | place: Tropical Atlantic...
AAGGTCCTGGATGAGAACGGCATCGACGCCGGCATCATTAATCGTTCGTATGATTGTTTCTAGCTGCGCAATCTCTTCTGGAAAGACGAGTGTGTTTAAAGTGACATAGCCTTTGACATTGGCACTGTGCAAGAGGTTCATGCATCGGTGAAGCTCCTGCTGGTCAAAGTTGGCTGCTCTGGCCCGCGCATTAAAGCCCGTCGCCAGACCAAAATAGACGGCATCCGCGCCGTTTTCGATGGCGGCCTGCATGCAATCGTAATTGCCCGCCGGTGCGAGTAGTTCAGGGATTTGAGGTGGTGTTTTCAAGGTCTTCCTGTCTCTAGAGTTCCTCTTCAATTATTCCTTATGTTTTTGATGACGTGACTTTTCTTTTTATTTAAATCCCTCATGGTTAGCCTGGTTGTACAGGATCGTGACGATCGACCGTCTTGGGTAGGCCGAGTATTTGTCACCCTCGAGGTACGGACCAACGTCCTGCAGAATGTTTGTCGGAAGCGGGGAATGGCTTACACTAGAGCTGGAAACTAATGATCCCGCTGAATAGAAGAAACGATGAAAATTACAGGATTAACCACCTATCGCAAACATATAGATCTCAAAGACTCACACAAGATGCGTTCGGCACTGGGAGTGAATAATGGGAACGAGTTCGTGGTTCTGCGTCTACATACGGAAGAGGGAATTGATGGCTTAGGCGAAGCAACGATTACAGTCCGTTGGAGCGGGGAGGTGCCCGCTGGTTGTGAACAGGTCTTAAATGAGGTTCTACAACCTGCAGTGATTGGTCTCGAGATAGGTGATTTTGACGAACTTAATCGTCGTCTCGATGCAGTTTGCAGTCGAAACTGGTTTGCCAAAAGCGCTATTGAAATGGCATGCTGGGATGTTCTTGGAAAAGCTCAGGAAAAACCCGTCTATGAATTATTAGGGGGAGCGGTTCGTCCTCTTCGTTTTGAAAACAGATTTTCGCTGGGAGCTTATACGGAGAAACACGCCAGACAACGTGCCGAAGAGTTGGTGAGTTGGGGCTTTCGAACGATTAAGGTGAAGGTTGGCACTGTACCGGAAGAAGATGTCGCCCGCGTCCGGGCGGTGAGGGAAGTTATTGGTTTTGATCGTGACCTTGTGATTGATGCTAATTGCGGCTGGGATGTAGAGACGGCTATTGATTGTGTGCAACAGCTTGAGGATTGCCGACTGGATTTAGTGGAGCAGCCGACTCCCGATGGTGATTATAGAGGGATGGCCAGATTGCGACGTGAGACGGGGGTCAAAGTGCTCGCAGATGATATCTGTTTTGATCTGGCACATGCAAAGGAGTTGATCGACCAGAACGCGTGTGATGCGATTAGTGTCTATCCGGGAAAGAATGGCGGAATCAGCCGTAGTATTGAGATTTTGGATTATGCACAACAGCATGGTGTCGCCTGTTCCATCGGATCAAATCTGGAATGGGACATCGCGATCAGTGCGATGGCACATCTGGTTGTAGCCCATCCCAATATGAAAGTGGAAGAGTACCCCGGAGATGTATTAGGGCCAACTTATTACTCTGAACGCGTGGTGAGTAACCCGGTGAAAATAGTCGAGCCCTATACCACAGTGCCGCATGCTCCAGGATTAGGTGTGGGCGAGTTGTTGTTAGGGTGATTGTGTTGTAAGTTAACAGCAAGTTTTCGAAGAGATACGTAGGAATCCTAGCATCAAGAGGGCTAACCGCAATGGCAGACACTTCGTTCGAAATGAAAAAAAATCAGTTGTTCATCAATGGTCGGTGGATAGATGGGGAAACGGGGAATACCTATGACGTAATGAACCCTGCAACGGAAGAATCGCTGGCTACGATTGCCTACGGAACGCGTGTGGATGCCAAACATGCTCTGGAAGCGGCACAGGCCGCCATGCCCGCATGGCAGGGTCTAACGGTCTATGATCGGTCTGTTCGTCTGAAAAAACTGGCAGAGTTGATGCGTGAACGCTGCGATTATTTAGCTGTCGCATTGACCCTGGAGCAGGGGAAGCCCTTAGGCGAATCCCGTGGTGAAATCATGGCGTCGGCGGCGACTTTTGAGTGGTTTGCAGAGGAAGCGAAACGGGCTTATGGTCGAACCATTCCTCCGAGTGCGCCCAATAAGCGGATCTTTACCGTGCGTCATCCGGTAGGGGTGGTGGCCGCTGTTTCGCCCTGGAATTTCCCGATCGTCTTACAGGCTCGGAAGCTTGGCCCAGCACTAGCGGTCGGGTGTACGACGGTGTCCCGCCCAGCCAGTCAGACGCCGTTGAGTCTCATCCGTTTGTTTGAATTGATGCAGGAATGCGATTTCCCCCCGGGGGTTGTTAATCTGTTGATGGGCCCACCGGCAGAAATGATGGACGAGTTTATGGAGAACCGAATTTGCCGTAAGATTTCCTTCACCGGTTCGACGGAAGTTGGCAAGGAGCTTATTCGCCGTTCGGCTGATCAGGTAAAACGCCTCAGTTTGGAGTTAGGTGGACACGCTCCGGTTATCATCTTCCCTGACGTCGACATTGAAGCTGTTGCTAAAGCGAGTGTGATTGGGAAATTCCGTAACAACGGTCAGGTGTGTATTTGTCCAACACGGTTTTATGCACAGAAGAGCGTGCAGGCTGACTTTATTGAGGCTGTCGTTGAAGAGACGAAGAAACTCGTGCTCGGTAATGGAATGGACGAAGGTGTTCAGATCGGCCCGATGTTTGAAATGCGAGGTGTTGAAAAGACAGATCGCATCGTGTCCGATGCCACGAGCAAAGGAGCGCGATGTCTCCTGGGAGGTAAACGTCCGGAGCAATTTGAAAAGGGGTTCTTCTACGAGCCTACCGTCTTAACGGATGTAACTCCTGATATGGCAATCATGACCGAAGAACCGTTTGGCCCAGTGATGCCGATCTTAGATTTCGATAATATCGATGAAGTAATCGAGAAGGCAAACGATACCGAATATGGTCTGGCGGCATATGTCCTGACCAATGACTTGACCGCCGCTTTCAAGATGGCAGAAGGTCTTGAGTTTGGAACGATTGGGATTAATGACCCCGTTCCGGCAACACCTCAGGCGCCCTTTGGCGGGTTGAAAGAATCGGGGATGGGCCGTGAAAATGGCGTGGAAGGGATGGATGCGTATCTGGAGACAAAGAATGTTTCCATCATCCTGCAGTAGGTTTATGTAAGGTTGACTCAATCGAATTGGCGGTAGCCAGAGTTTGGTAGATGACGCAGTACCGTTCGGTAAGCGAAATTAGTTTTTCGACCGTTTCGTCGTCGGCATCAGTATGGAGTTCGAAGATGAGCCGGATTTGCCTAAAGCCGACGGGAGATTCACGATCCACCCCTAGCGTTCCTTTGAAATCAAGGTCACCTTCGGCAGAGATGGTACCGCGATTAATCGTGATTCCCATGGAGGTGGCGACCGCCGCAAGGGTGACACCAGCACATCCCACTAAGGCCTCTAGCAGCATGTCACCGGAACAGGCCATCGTGCCATCGCCACCGGCGGCCTGGTGGAGGCCTGCCTGGACTGAGCCTGTATGGGTTGGGATGTTTATCGCGATGTCTGGTTGTTCGATGCGGCCGAGGACTTTCATAGTGAGAACCCCGGATTCGGGACTCTCTTTATACTTTTGTTTGAGAGGAGCCTGCCGATTGCGTAAAGTTTCTAGGTCCATGTCGGTCTTTGTGTTGCTTATATATGTAAGAATAGTACGTCTTAGCTTTGATTAGTACCATGACAGGAAGTAATGATGCAATCCCCTACGATAAGTTATCTAACAAAAGTTCAATTCGGCGTCGGTGCGCTCAGCGATTTACCGGAGGTGATGTCTAATGTTGGGATCACTCGTCCGTTAGTTGTTACCGATCAGTCGCTCGTCGAGCTAGGCTTCGTCGACCGCTTGGGGCTTGTGACACCCGTTGTCTTTGCCGAGATTCAATCCAATCCAACGGAGAGCTCTGTTATCGCAGGACTCGAAGTGTTTCGTGAACATGGCTGTGACGGAATTCTTGCATTAGGTGGAGGTTCGCCTATTGATGCGGCCAAGGCGATGGCGATTCTGGCTACCCATGACATTGAGCTTGAAGAGGCGGCCTATATTCGGGGCGGCTTGGCACGGATCACTTCTGATATGCCGCCGTTGGTTGCGATTCCCACCACGGCTGGGACCGGGACCGAAGTAGGTCGGGGGTCTTTGGTAACCATGGAGAGTGGGCAGAAACTGGCGATTATCAGTCCCCATATTATTCCCAATTGGTCGATTGTTGATCCCGAGCTAACGCTTAATCTTCCTCCGCTGTTGACGGCTGCGACGGGAATGGATGCTCTGAGCCATTGTATCGAGACAGCCATTAGTCGGGTTTATAATCCTGTCGCGGAAGCGATTGCGTTGGATGGCTTGAAGAGGGGGTGGGACAATTTGAAAATAGCCTTCGAGAATCCCTATGATATTGCCGCTCGTACTGAAATGATGATGTGTGCTATGCAGGGAGCATTGTCGTTTCAAAAAGGTTTGGGCCTGGTACATTCGATTAGTCATCCGCTTGGCGCGCTTCAGGACCGATCCTTACATCATGGAACGTTGAATTCAGTGCTTATGCCTCACGTACTACTCTTTAACGAGTCTGATTGTCGACTAGCCTTGGATAAAATCGGTGACGTGTTGGGCATCTCCGGTGGCGTTCAAGGGATATCTGAGGCATTGACGAAATATAGTGATTCGATGGACTTGCCACTATCTCTTTCTGCAATGGGGGTGGAGAATTCTGATCTGGTCGGTATTGAGCCGTTGGCCGTAGCCGATCACTGCAGTCTTACCAATCCCCGGGTCGTGACGGAAGAAGGCGTCACGGAAGTCTTGAATTCAGCGTTTTAATTCCTTCATCTATTGGTGTTTATCTTTTTTGGTTCCGCGCTATAATATGGCTAGGGTAGCCGCCGCTGTTTTCTTCTCTTGTTGCTAATTGACTCAAAGAGGCATATATAAATGTTGCGAGCATTGATGATTGGTGTACTTCTTTTTGGTGGCGTGTCAGAGGTGGGGGCTCAGAAAAAAAGCCCGGCGGGAGTCGTTAAGAAGAAGCCCTCCGCTAAGCCGAATGAAATCAAGTCGAAGTTGCCTGCTGCATTTAATTCGACACCCAATATCAATCAGCCCGTTAAACCGGTGCGAATAGACCAGGCTTCGAAAGTTTTGGAAAGCGCCGCTCGAATCGATGGATTGGTGGAAGCGAAATTAAAGGCGGAAGGGATTCAGCCAAACCCGGAGATAGATGACGCTCGGTTCGTTCGTCGCGCTTATCTGGATATTACGGGTGAAATTCCGACTGGGCGTGATGCCTATCTGTTTGTTCGTTCGAACCTTGCCAATAAACGAGGAGTCTTAATTGATTATCTTTTGAATTCAGTTGGCTATTCAAGTCATATGTTTAATTATTGGGCAGATACGTGGCGTATCGTCGACAAGTCGACAAACAATACTTATATTCGCCCCTGGGCTGACTGGGTAAAGCAAAGTCTACGTCAAAACAAGCCTTACGATGTAATGGTTCGACAAATGTTAGTGGCAGATGGTCAGATCTTTGATAATCCTGCGGTGGGCTACCGTTTACGGGATGTGGGGATGCCGTTGGACCATTTGAATAATACCGTGCGAGTTTTTCTGGGAACTCGCATTGGCTGTGCCCAATGTCACGACCATCCATTTGATAAGTGGACCCAGAAAGAGTTTTATCAATTAGCGGCCTTCGAAGGCGGCATGCAGACTCAGTTGCCCCGCAAAGAATACGCACAATCGAATCTTAAGAAATATATGGAAGAAGTTGGTGAACGGAGTCCTGAAGCCAATCGTATGCGTCTCATTGAACGATGGAATCGCTATGGAGTGATGGAGACCTCAACGAATCTGAAGTATCCCCACGATTACGCCTATGATGATGCGAAGCCAAATCAGGTTGTCTTGCCGGAGATTCTTTTTGGAAAAAAACCGGCCTTGCCGGAGAATGCATCTCGGCGTCAGATTTATGCTCATTGGATGACCTCTCGCCAGAATCCTCGCTTTACCAGGACGATTGTGAACCGGTTGTGGAAGCATGCCTTCGGGATTGGATTGTTTGAGCCTGTCGACGACATGACGGATTATACAAAGGCCTCAAATCCGGAACTCGAAACATTCCTGATCTCGGAGATGAAACGATTAAATTACGACATGAAGGAATTCTTGCGGATTGTCTACAACACGAAGTCGTATCAGCGCAGCGTGACCTATGACGACGTCGATCTCGCGAAGCCTTATCATTTCCCCGGTCCCGTGTTGCGTCGCATGACGGCCGAGCAAGTCTGGGATAGTGTATTGGTTCTGACCGTCAATAACACGGAGAAATACCTGCGTCCAAACGATAATCCGTTTTTAGCAGCCGTGAACACAGAACCTGGTTTGAATCTTGATGAAATCAAAGCCAAGGTTGCGGCTTATACTGCCGCGGATAAAGCGAAACGCGATCATAATCGACGTCATACATACCGAGGCCTCGTCCTGCGACGGGCATCTGAACTGCCACAACCTTTACCGGCCGGGCATTTTTTGAGACAGTTTGGCCAAAGTGATCGCGAGATTATCGGTGATGGTTCAACCGAGGGGACCGTACCTCAGTTACTGGCTTTGTTCAACGGTCCGATCACTCACATCATGTTGGAAGCGGGTTCGGTGGTGCACCGGGAGGTTATGGGGGCACGCGAAAGTGACCGCTTGACGGTTGTTTTCCTCAGTATTCTTGGCCGCATGCCGACCGCGGAAGAAAGAGCAGCCTGCTTTAAAGAGATTCAGGAGAATCAGGCTGCCGGAATGGGGAATGTGATTTGGGCCCTGCTTAATACTCGCGAATTCCTGTTCGTTCAATAAAAAAATTCGATCACGTATCACTAAAGGTACAAATAGACATGTTTGATAAAAACGTCACTCAGAAAATGAAGGAAGCCGATCGCCGTAGGTTTATGGCGCAAGTTGCTAGTTCCCTGCTCGGCGTTGCGGTTGCTCCGCCGGCGCTACAGGCATTTGATTCCGGCAAGGGTGTGTCTGGTGGTAAAAAGCAGGTGATTTATCTCTTTATGACGGGCGCTATGAGTCACGTTGATACTTTTGACCCTAAGCCTGGGAGTAAAGTTCAGGGTGACACCCAAGTGATCAACACGAAGACGCCAGGAATTAAGTTCGGCGAACACATGAAAAAACTTGCAGGCTTGAGCAACGAACTTGCTGTTATTCGCGGGATGAGTCAGGAAACGGGAGCGCATGGTCCCGGGCAGTATTTGATGCGGACAAGTTACAAAGAGATCGCAACGACTTCCCATCCCGGGTTGGCATCATGGGTGCAGCGATTGGATGGACGTATTAGTAAACAATTACCGGCCTCCGTCTCGATTGGTGGGAAGGGGGGTAGCCCGGGCTATCTTGGTGCCAAATTCGCCCCTGTTCCCATTGGCGATCCAGATCAAGGTCTCCAAAATGTAAAGATGCCGGCATATCTCAAGGAACCACATTTCAATCGGCGGTTGTCATTGTCGGCTACCTTTGACAAGCAATTCCGTGGATTTGCTAAAAATAACCAGCATGTGAACGGCTATGACGACCTTTATAGTGAAGCCGTTACGCTAATGAAGAGTGAAGGATTGAAGGCCTTTGATCTTAAGGAAGAGGAGGACTCGGTTCGCGATAAATACGGTCGCAATCGCTTGGGGCAGGGTTGTTTACTGGCAAGGCGTATGATTGAAAGTGGTGTGCGGTTCGTCGAAGTAATTTCGGGTGGTTGGGATATGCATCGCGGGGTCTTTGATTCGATGGCAAATAAAGGCCCTGAATTAGACAATGCCGTGGGTTCCTTACTTCAGGATCTAAAGCAGAAGGGGTTGTTGGAAAATACTTTGGTCGTAATCGGCACCGAGTTCGGACGGAAGCCGAACATTAATGTGAACGTTGGTCGAGACCATCACCCCGCGGCATTTTCGACAGTGCTTGCCGGGGCAGGGGTTAACGGAGGCCAGGTTTACGGCCAAACGGACGGCGACGCGTTTTACGTTGAAGACCAATCGGTTTCCGTTCAGGACTTTAATGCGACGATCGCCAAAGCAATCAAGCTTCCATATGAAGAAGAAATCTTTTCACCAACAGGTCGCCCATTTAATATTTCCAACGGCGGTACGCCTATTAAGGAAATTGTTGGTTAGGTTATTTGTTAAAATAAGAACCGCAGCGTTGTTCCAATCGGGACGCTGCGGTTTTTTTATGTTGGTCTTGATCGAAGAAGGACTTATTGCATGTTCAAGAATGCTATTAGCGTGGCTGGCCAGACAGGTTTATTCCTGGCGGCAATCGTGTTTACCGGGGTACCGGTGCTAGCACAGAAAAGCGTATGGGAAAAAGGAGCCGAATTGCAACTGGTAAGTGAAATCGGTGCTGGTGAAGGACCTGCCTGGAATCCTGCGATAGGGCTGGTTTCCAGTTTTGGCAGTGTCTATGTGCATGATGTCGAAAACCCAAATCGCGGGGAACCCAAGGTGTACCTTAAAGATCTTGGAACCAATGGCTTGCTATGGGATGCCCAAGGTCGACTACTGTGTTGTCAGCCGAGCAAACAGCGTGTGATTCGAATAGAGAATGATGGCACTGAAACTATTCTTACCGATCAGTTTAATGAGGCTCCTTATAATCAGCCTAATGACATTACAGTTGACAAGGAAGGTCGCATTTATTTTTCCGATCCAAAGTATGGACCCTACGAGAACCTTCCACAGAAAGATTTGGACGGGAAGCCTGTGGAAGGGGTTTATATGATCGACACGGATGGTTTTGTGACGATTCAAATCGTTCACTCGGTGGATCGTCCCAATGGAGTGTTGGTTTCTAAGGACCAGAAATATTTATGGGTAGCGGGCAATAACAATAACACTAAAGGTGGCGAGAGAGCTCTGTTCCGGTTTGAACGCATGTCTTGTTGCGGGAGTATTCTAGTGAATACTAAGCGACTTATCTTTGATTGGGACGATGGACGTGGACCAGATGGTATGGTGCAGGATGCCAGAGGTAATATCTACGTGGCCGGCGGATTAAATAAAGAAGATGCTGAATTTGAAACCAATGAATTCAAAGGTGGAATCTACGTTTTTAACTCGAAAGGGGATTACATAGATTTTATCGCGGTACCGAAGGACGAGGTGACGAACTGTACCTTTGGGGGATCTGACCTGAAAACGCTATTTGTCACCGCAGGCGGAACACTATATAGTATCCGCACGAAAAATAGAGGCTGGCTACCGGTTACTTCTCGAAAATAGATCAACAGTCTTCTATATTGTGTTAGTGGCACACATGCTAATCCAGAATGCTCCGCAACGAGTGAGCAAAAGTACCCTGAAGGTAAAAGCAGAGTAAACAGAAAGGTTCATTATGAACAAATATCTATTCGTTTGTGGTTTTCTATTTAGCAACTTGCCGTTGGTCGGCTTGGGTCAAGTCTCGACACAAAAACCTGTTGTCGCGGATTCTGTTGTAAGGGGTCATGACGGCAAGGTCGTTGTTACCTCGCCAAAAAAGCAATCAGACGAAATCGACATGGAAAAAGGTGCCAAACCTCTGTGGATTTGGCGTCAAAAAGCCTCTTTCAATAATGATCAGATTGTTGTCACGAAGACCATTGATGTGAATAGTGTTAGCGCCTCACTGTCCGCTTCGTGCGATAACTCGATGGTCATAACGATCAACGGCAAGAAGGTTCTGACAGATGAAAGCTGGGAGTCTGCTTCGCATGTAAGTATTCAGAAATACCTCAAGCCTGGCGCTAACGACTTTAAGTTTGAGTGTAACAACGAGGGGTCTGTGGCTGGTTTGGTCGTCAAACTTGGTTTTAAGGATAAGGACGGCCAGGTGACTTATGTAATCAGTGACGACAGTTGGTCGGTTGCAAAAAAAGATGCGCCGGATCAGGTTGCCGCTGCCGTTGTGCTCGGCGAATTGGGGCGTGCCCCGTGGGGAAATGTTCTAAGCGGTCGCGGTGGTGGTTCCAGCGTTGGCTTGCAGAGTGCCGTTCCTAATGGTGTGTTTCAGCTTCCCGAGGGATTTCAGGTTGAAGAGCTCTATACCGTTCCTAAAGGTGATCAAGGTTCCTGGGTATCGATCGCATTTGATAATCAGGGTCGGCTGCTTGCATCTGATCAGGGAGGTAAAGGGCTCTATCGAATTACCCTTCCAAAAATTGGAACGGAGGAAGAGACAAAAGTTGAGAAGCTGGATGTCGGTTTGTCGAGTGCTCAAGGAATGCTCTATGCGTTCGATTCGCTTTATGTCTCTGTCAATGGCGGACCCGGTAGCGGCTTCTATCGTTTGCAGGACACGACAGGTGACGATCAGTTTGACAAGATGGAGAAATTAGCCGAGTTTCGCGGTGGTGGTGAACACGGACCACATTCAGTTCGATTGGGCCCCGATGGTAAAACAATCTATGTGATCGCCGGTAACCACACTGATCCGCCAACGGGCTTTAGTAGCAGTACCATACCGACGAATTGGTCGGAAGATTTGTTGCTCCCACGTCAGTGGGACGCTCGTGGTCATGCAGCCGGCAAGCTGGCACCGGGGGGATGGATCGCCCGCACAAACGCACAGGGCAAAGATTGGGAAATGTTCTCAATCGGTTATCGGAATCCCTATGACTTTGATTTTAATGCAGACGGTGAAATCTTTGCCTATGATGCAGACATGGAATGGGATATGGGTACTCCATGGTACCGTCCTACCCGTGTTGTTCACGCGACGAGTGGTAGTGAATTCGGTTGGCGCAGTGGGACTGGAAAGTGGCCAGCTTATTATGGTGACAGCTTACCTCAGGCTGTTGATATTGGTCCGGGGTCACCGGTAGGAGCGTGTTTTGGTTACGGAACCAAGTTCCCGGAAAAATACCAGAAAGGTTTTTATTGCCTCGATTGGACGTTTGGAACGATGTATATCGTCCATACAGAAGCTGACGGGGCAAGTTACAAAGCGAAACGAGAAGAATTCCTGTCCCGCTCACCATTACCACTGACCGACGCAGCAGTGGGGCCTGATGGTGCCCTTTACTTCAGTGTTGGTGGACGCGGTACGCAATCGGCGTTGTTCAGGGTTACCTATGTCGGCAAGGACTCCACCGAACCCGTGGATGCTCGCGATAAGAGGTTTGCAAAGCATCGCGAATTGAGGCGTTCATTGGAAGCGTTTCACGGTAAACAGGATGGTAGTGCGGTCCAGGCCGCTCTAGCTAATTTAGGGCACGAAGATCGCCATATTCGTTATGCCGCTCGGATTGCCCTTGAATTTCAGCCAGTCGATCAATGGATTAGTGAAGTGCTGGCTCTCCAGCAGTCTGGAGCTTTGATTAATGGTGTTATGGCAATTGCACGACAAGGTGACGAAGCTTTGCAAAGTAAAGCTGTTGATTCGTTGTTGACGGTGAACTACGACAGCTTATCGAGACAGCAGAAGTTGGATTTGCTGCGAGCTTACTCGCTTGTCTTCATCCGTCTGGGGGCACCAGATGTTGAGGCGGCTGATAGAGTGCTGGCCCAACTGGATGGTAAATTCCCTTCTAAAGATATCGCTGTCGATCGAGAGCTTGTCAGCGTACTCGTCTATCTAAACTCTCCCACTGTCGCAGGGAAGACGCTTAAGTTAATGGCGGCAGAGGAGGTGACGACTGGTGACGAGATTACCGACTTACTGACTCGCAACCGTGGCTATGGTGGTTCGATTGCGGCCATGCTGAATAACCGCCCGGAGATCCAGAAGATTCATTATGCCTACGCATTGCGTAATTTGCGTTACGGTTGGACATTGGAGCAGCGGAAAGAATACCTGCAGTGGTTTGTAGGTGCGAATGAACGCTCTGGTGGTGCTAGTTACTCAGGTTTCCTGAAGAATATTCAAAGCGAAGCATTGGCAAATATGTCAGAAAACGAACGTAAGTTGCTCGCTGGCGAGTCCGTGTTTACCCCTCCCAAGGAAGAAGATCTTCCCAAGCCGTTAGGTCCCGGAAAACCATGGACTCTAGAAGAAGTGGTTGGTTTGGCAAACGCCGGTCTTACCGGCCGGGATTTTGATAATGGTAAGAAAATGTTCGCAGCTGCCAAGTGCCTGTCATGCCACCGTTTTGACGGAGCTGGCGGATCAACCGGTCCTGACCTTAGTAATGTGGCTGGTCGTTTTAGCAATAAAGACTTAGGTGAGGCGATTATCCATCCAAGCAAAGTCATTTCCGACCAATATCGGGCGATGAATATTGTCACGGTTAATGGGCAGGTGCTGGCAGGGCGTGTCACGAGTGAGACGGAAAAGGAAATCGTAATTTTGACCGATCCTGTTGATGCCACGAAATTGGTGACACTAGCTAAGGGGGATGTCGATGAAATGTTGCCATCTAAACTATCATTAATGCCGGACAAGTTGCTTAATACCTTAAACAAGGATGAAGTGTTGGACTTGCTGGCGTTTCTTAAGAGTCGCGGGAATCCGAACGCAATCGAATTTAAGTAAAAATTATCTAAATCGGCAAAAGAGTAAAATTGTTATGCACAAAACGAGCTTGATACTGTTGTTACTGCTGATGACCGGTAGCGTAAATGCTGCGGATCAGAAGCAACCTAATATTTTATTTATCTTTGCGGATGATCAGTGTTTCGAAACGCTTGCGTCATCGGGGCATCCGGTAATTAAAACACCCAACCTCGATCGATTGACACGTCAGGGAACTACCTTTACTCATGCTTTTAATATGGGCAGTTGGAGTGGAGCCGTTTGTGTTGCTAGTCGCTGCATGCTTAATACGGGACGTTTTATTTGGCGAGCCAATGCGGTTTATCGTGACACAGGTAAAGAACTGCAAGCCGGACGGTTTTGGTCATCTTACCTGCGTCAAGCTGGTTATCACACCTATATGACTGGTAAGTGGCATGTCCGCGCCGATGCGACGAAGGCTTTCGATACAACCGCTCATATTCGTGGCGGTATGCCTAATCAGGTTCCTGAGGGGTACAACCGTCCGTTGAGCCGGAACGATAAGACTTGGTTGCCATATGATCCGCAATGGGGCGGATTTTGGAAGGATGGTAAACACTGGAGCGAAGTTGTGGCTGATGATGCCATAGGCTTTCTTAGTCAGTCGAAGACAGATGAAGATCCATTCTTTATGTATATTGCGTTCAACGCTCCACATGACCCGCGGCAGTCGCCCAAGGAATATGTTGATATGTATCCTCTCCAGGATGTGGATGTTCCCCAAAACTTTCTGGAAGAGTACCCGTTTAATGAAGATGCAGCCACTGGCCGGACATTGCGTGATGAAATGCTCGCTCCGTTTCCTCGTACTGAGTACTCGGTCAAAGTAAACAGGCAGGAGTACTACGCTATCATCACACATATGGATTATCAGATTGGTCGCATTCTGGATCACCTGAAAAAGACAAAGCAAGATCGTAATACGTATATCATCTTCACCGCAGATCACGGCCTGGCGGTGGGACATCATGGGTTGATGGGGAAACAAAATATGTATGAGCACAGCGTCCGTGTTCCGTTTGTTGTGGTTGGTCCGGATATTGCTAAAAATGCCAGCAATGATGCGAACATTTATCTGCAGGATGTTATGCCGACAACGCTGGAATTAGCCGGAGTGGAAAAGCCAGAACATGTGGAATTTAATAGTTTGCTACCGTTGCTCACCGGACAGCAAAAGGAAAGCAACTACCCGTCGGTTTATGGGGCATTTCTTGAAAGTCAACGCAGTGTGAGAGCGTTCGGTTATAAAATGATTCTTTATCCAAGCGTTGGGAAGGTAAGGTTGTACGACCTAGGGAAAGACCCGCTGGAACAAAATGATCTTGCCGACGATGACTCGACAGTCGAGATTCAGAAAAGGCTTTTCCGGGAGTTGCGGAAACTGCAGGTAGACGTGGGGGATGAGTTGGATCTTACGGAAAAGTTTAACCTTTAGGTGTAACTCGCTGTAAATATTCGGTGGTGTCGTTAAATATCATGTCCGGGTATTGCTTGAGGAACTCACGAAGTTGTTCGGTTGTCGATTCAACGTGAATCGCTTTGAGTTTTAGTTCTTTCTTGCCATCCCGTTCGGTGGGCTCTTCGGTGATGGTTCCCAGAATCATTCCCCGTTCCATGGCTTCCTTGAGTTTAATAGGGTTTACCCAACGCACTCCTAGCCGCTCCGTTTTTACGTCATAAGAATATTTGCCAAGCGCATACTTGCTAATGGTGCTTGGGACATCGTCTATTCCGGCTGTTGGATTTGGAATAATGTCGCCATCTTCGGACATGGGGATGGAAACAAAGTTGTCGTTGCCAATTCGCGTCACCAGAAAACGGCGTATTTCGTGTTCCATTTCTTTTTTAGCGTTGATTCGCATGGAGCCAATAAGTGTCCATCCCTTGTACTTAGGGTCATGCCCAATTAGTACGGGTTCATTGTCCTTTTCAATGGTCCCATTTGTTCCGATAGTAATGGGCACCCATTCGCCACAGAGATTGTCATCTCGAAAGGAGGTTTCTGGAGTCGATGCGGCGTGGTCGAAAGTAGGTACGACACAGCCACTAACAGAAACGAATGAAAGGGCAATGAAAAATGGGATAGACGCTCTCATGGATTAATCCCGTAATAGGTGAGGAAACTTAGCTTGTAGTTTGGTCAGTTTGGGACCAATCACGGCATTGCAGTAAGGATTCCCCGGATTCTTTGTAAAGTAATCGTAGTGATAGGTTTCTGCTGAATAAAATCTCTCGGCGGGAACAATCTCAGTGACAATGGGATTGGGCCATAAATCAGTTTCGTCAAGGCGCGATTTTACCGCTTCGGCAACTTGTTGTTGTTCCTCGTGATGGAAATAGATTCCCGATCGATATTGGGTTCCAGTGTCAGCACCTTGACGGTTTAGCGTCGTAGGGTCGTGTACGTGAAATAAGACTTCTAATAACACTTCAAAACTGACAAGCTCAGGTTGGAAATCGATTTGGATGACTTCGGCATGTCCGGTCAGACCTGTGCAGACCTGTTGGTAGGTAGGATCAGCGGTCTTGCCATTAATATATCCGGGTTTGATCTGGTCCACACCGGCCAGTTTTCGGAAAACGGCTTCAACACACCAAAAACATCCTGCACCAAAAGTTGCTGTAGCCATAAAACAATCGCTCCCTATAAAACACGTCAGAGATTCTCTTATTACAATATGTGGTGAAGCATCGAGTTCCGCAACCTGACATGTTGCGATGTCACCAAAAGGAGAATCGTATTGTGCGTATTTTGTTAGTCTTGATCGTTAGTCTTGTTAACACTTCTTTCTTGTTTGGGCTTGAGCCAGTTTCTTTTGAGAAGCGTTTAGACGGCGTAGATATCTATGTCGGCGACCTCCATGTTGCCGAATATGTTCACTCCGAAGCAGCTAAATCTGCATCTACCCCCGCTCGGGCAAGTGGAGGGAGACCGTTTATTAGTAATGTTCATACATTAGATGGAATTCAGGTAACGCGGAATTATCCAGTGAAGCAGGGTGATCAAAACGATCATCCACATCACCAAGGTATCTTCCACACGTTTTCGCAGGTGAACGGAACTGACTATTGGCATATGCGTGGCAAAACCAGGCATGTACGTTTTGTGCGTGACCCTCAGGTTGGAACCAAAACAGGGTTTGTTGTGGAGAATGCGTATCTTGCCGCGAATGAGAAAACGGTTGTCCTGAAGGAATTGATTTCGTATGAATTTGCAGTTACCGAACGAGGACTGTTGCTTGCAGTTGATGCGGTCATTGAGTCTAAGCAGGACGAGGTTGTTTTAGGCTCGAAGGAAGAGGGAGGCCTCGCAGTGCGAATGTCGAGTGACCTGCGAGTGGAATCCGGAGCAACGATGATTGATGATCAGGGTCGTAGTGGAGGGAGCGAGATTTGGGGAAAGGCCGCAGTGTGGGTTGATAATTCAGGTGTGAAAAAAGGTCGTTGGGTAGGGATTACAGTGATGACACATCCCGCCAACGGTCGGCTTTACCATTGGCATGCAAGAGACTACGGTCTGGTGGCGACTAATCCGCTGGGCCCGCTAAACACCGCCCCGGACAAAATCCTTTCTCGGGGAGAATCAATGCGGTTTAGGTACGGCGTGATGATTCACTCGTCGACACAACGCGACCAGTATCAGCCTGCTGATGCCCAGGCTGATTATGAACGGTTTACGTCGATGCAGGCCAAGTAGTTGTTACGATAGAATGTCATGAATGACATTGCCATGGACATCCGTCAGGCGGAAGTCGCGTCCACTATAACGGTAGGTCAGCTTTTCATGATCTAGGCCCATGATGTGCAGCAGCGTGGCATGGAGATCATGGACGTGGACTCTGTTTTCCACAGCTGTCAGACCGAACTCATCAGTCGATCCATAGGAGAATCCGGGTTTTACCCCGCCGCCGGCCATCCACACGGTAAAACCGTAGTGGTCGTGATCGCGTCCCTTCTGCCCTTCTGAAGTGGGGGCCCGACCGAACTCGCCGCCCCACATGACAAGCGTGTCTTCCAGCATCCCGCGTTGTTTGAGATCTTCTAGTAGTGCTGCGATTCCCTGATCACAGGCGTCGGCCAGCCGTTTGTGACCACCAACGATATCGCCATGTCCAGTATCCCAGGCGATGTCATATCCGTCGATTGTTAATGATAGCTGGACCATGCGAACCCCTCGTTCGACGAGGCGACGAGCCAGTAAGCAGCCTTTCGCGTATTGGGTGGGACCGTACATATCAAGTGTGTTTTGGGTTTCACGTGTCACATCGAAGGCTTCGGGAACAGCGAACTGCATGCGGAATGCCATCTCCATCGCCTGGATGCTGGACTCCAATGCCGCGTCTTCCTGTTGGTTTCGCAAATCGATCTGATTCAATGTGGCCAAGAGGTCGGCTTGTTCCCGCTGCGTACCTCGTGTGAGGTATTGGTTTTTGAGGTCACTCACAATGCGGTCCGGATGCATGGAATTTATATTTACGTAACATCCGCTATAGGCGCCAGGCAGAAAACTATTACTGTAATTGGCAGCTTTACCCCGAGCCTGCGCGTGGGGCGACATCGCGACAAAACCGGGAAGGTTGTCTGTCTCTGCACCGAGGCCGTAAACTAGCCAGGAACCCAGACTCGGGCGAACAGCCTGAATGTGACCTAAATTGAACATCAGAATTGCACCTGCATGTTCCGGGATGTCAGTGTGCATCGAATGGATAAAGCACAGTTCATCGACTTTCTCGGCAACCTTAGGGAAGATATCACTCACCCATTTTCCACTTTCTCCGTACTGTTTAAATCCAAAGGGGGATTTCATCAGACCGTTTTTGGTGTTGCGGAGTGATTTTCTGTCGACCAATTCGGGCCGTTGCCCCGAATATTTCTCGATCAGCGGTTTGTGATCAAAAGTGTCGACCTGACTTGGGCCACCCGGCATGAAAAGCTGAATAATCCGTTTTGCCTTAGGAGCGAAATGGGGTGCCTTTGGGGTCAGCGGTGAGGCAGTTTGTGGTGCCGCTACGGCCTTTTTTGCCAACATTTGTTGCAGTCCGAGCGTACCGAAACCGGCGCCGAAACGGCTGAGCATTTGTCGCCGGGAAATTCCAAGAATCGATGGGTCAAGGGTCGGAAGGTTCTTATTCATAATTGACGCGGTTCTGCAAAATGCAAAAAGTGTGAATTGATGATGGTTGAAAATTACCTGATAAACATTAGCTCGTTGGAACTTAACAATGTCTGGCAGTATTGAATCCAGCGATCAAGCTTGTCGTCAGGGCTTTGGTTGGTAGTGATCGTGACAAAATCCAGACCTAGTCTCAACTCTTCTTTTGAAGGTTGGCGATTGTAAAGTAGTGAGTAGGCATATTCCACCTTCGCATTCGGATCTTCTGAATGGCGCTGTAGTCTACGGTGGAATGTTCGGGCACGATCGACCATAAAGGAACTGTTGAGCAGGAATAGAAACTGTTGGGGAACAGTGGTTGTGGTCCGCTTAGCGATTGACGCGCGGGGAGCGGCAAAGTCAAAAAGTTTAAGGAAACGATCGGAGGCAAATTGGTCCCCATTACGGCTTGTGGAAGCATAAATCGTTCGTCGGTTGCTGCGCAAAATGTCCTGTTGAGGAGGGCCGCCGATTTGTCTGTCGAGTTCCCCGGTAGCCTGCATGATTGTGTCTCGCCATAATTCAACGTCCATTCTGCGGGGTGAATGCCGCCATAGTAATTGGTTGTCTCCATCCACCAAATAATGGTCTTTGTTAAAAGAACTGCTTTGACGGTAAGTGGCAGATAGCAGGATTTCGCGATGGAGTCGCTTGAGTGACCAGTCATTTTCGACGAGTTCTGCGGCGAGCCAGTCTAGTAGCAACGGATGGCTAGGTTGGTTCCCCAGTGTCCCAAAGTTACTGGGGGACATCACGATCGGGCGACCGAAGTGATGTAACCAAAGCCGATTCACGATGACACGCGTGGTCAGTGGATTGTTCCGGCTGGCTACCGAGTTTGCAAGTTGTTTGCGACCGCTTCCGACGTCGTAAAGGGGGGCTTGCTCGCCTTCGACTATGCGAAGGAAACGGCGAGGTGCTTCCGGGCCCTGTTTTCGAATGTCACCGCGAAGCGCCACCTTCATATTTCCAGAACCAGTGTCACGAAGGGTATGTGCTTCCTCGAATCGTGGGGGAACTCTTCCCTGGGCATCATCTCGCTGTTTTTGTAATTGATCCCGTTTTGATTGTTGTTCAGCGGTAGCATTGTTGCCAGCTTTTTTGAGTTCGTCGTTAGCCTTCTTGAGCTCATTGTTGAGTCGGTTTACTTCCCCCTGTGCCTGGTTGAAAGCGTCGACGACCGGTTGGGCTGAGATGGGTGATAGTACCGACGCTGAATTGTTGAAGATACCCGCAAGTGAATAGTAGTCCAGTGTTGGAATCGGGTCGAATTTATGATCATGGCAGCGAGCACAAGCAACCGTCAGCCCCATCAACCCACGCGTCAGCGTGTCAACGCGGTCATCGAGTGTTTCAGATTTGGCAGCTGCGGCGCTATCTGGATCGCCGCCATCGGTACGGAAAGTTGGCCCCAAAGCTAAAAACCCTGTGCCAATAGAAGATTCTACATCACCGTCAATGTCGCCAGCGATTTGTTGTCTGATAAATTCGTTGTAAGGGAAATCAGCATTTAATTTGCGGACAACCCAATCTCGATATCGCCACGCATGAGGGTTAGGCCCGTTATCGGTAAATCCACCAAATCCTTCGTTGTAACGTGCGACGTCGAGCCAGTGCCTTCCCCATTTTTCTCCATAATATGGAGAGCTTAGCAATTCGTCGACAAGCTCGGCGTACGCATCGGGAGAATCGGACGTAATAAAGGCATCGACTTGGGACTGGGTTGGCTGTACACCCAACAAATCAATGTATAACCTGCGGATCAGCGTGCGACGATCCGCCTCGGCAGACGGGGCAAGATGACGGTTGTCTAATTCAGCCAGAATGAAAAAGTCTATTCCGGATTCAGGCCAGTTAGTATCGCTGACATCTGGAAACTCGGGACGGAGTACAGGTTGAAAGGACCAGTGACTGTTTTGAGCTTCCCGCCAATTCATGACTCGGTCGGCGTTAGACGCTGACGGCGCATCACTAACCGGCCAGGGAGCGTCGTTAGCGATCCATTGTTCGAGTAACTCTACCTCTTTTACCGACAGTTTGCCGTCCGGGGGCATCTCGTAGCTTTGATACTTTACCGACGAGATGAGCAGGCTTTCGTCAGGTTTGCCTGGGATGATAGCTGTTCCTGAGTCGCCTCCGGTAAGCAAGCCTTCGCGGCTATCAAGTAATAGTCCTCCTTTGGCAGGTCGGGATTCCGAACTGTGGCATTGATAGCAATGTTTGATCAGCAGGGGACGAATATTCGTTTCGAACGCTTCAAGTTGTTCGACCGTGAACTTAGCCTGAGAATCATCCTGGCCAATTGCCGTTGGAGCGAGATGAATTACGGTGAGCAGGAACAAAGTGCACTTGGCCAGCAAGGGCGTCACCTGAAGGGGGGGGGAAGTCGCTATCATTCCTGTAGTATAACAAAAATAAGGTCGATAGCCGATGCTGATTTAGGTCATTTGCGGCAGCAGGAAGTCGGGTAAGACAGGGGTGGCGCCATGCTGGGAAGCTACAAATGCCCCCAGTTTATTTGCGAGTTGTACTGTTTCTTGCAAAGACAAGTTGAGGATGGTTCCGGCGACGATTCCGGCCGTACAGGCGTCTCCCGCCCCAACGGAATCAGCATTCTCGGCGGGGGGGAAACTGTCAGGGGATTCAGCGGTGACGGTTTCCTTAGTCATGACGGTGGTACCTAGCTTACCCTGCGTGTAAACAAGAAAACGCAAATCAAAATGCGCCCGAATTGCCTGGCAGAGTTGAAGGTGACTGTCTTGGGAGGTAAGCCCTATCGAGGAAGCCACTAGTGGCACTTCGTCGTGGTTTAGTTTGAGAATGTCCGCGTTACTGCATCCGTGCAGGATGGTATTAGCATCGAAATAATCCTGCCTGATATTGACATCAAAGACACGAATCGCATGGCTGGCAGACTCGACAAATCGCCTAATGGTATACCGGCTTTGGGGACTGCGTTGCCCCAGCGTTCCGAAGCAGACGACAGCAGCCTTTTCACACAACTGCTCCAGGTGCTCATCCCATTGATGATGGTCCCAACATGCATTCTGAACGATCTCGAACCTATGTCCGTCATCTTCTCGATGTACTATCGCTGTGCCTGTCGGTCGAAGCGGATCATGTTGGATATATTCAGTGGCTAGTCCAAACCTTTGAAGCTCATGAAGGGCCCGTTCGGCCAGGTCGTCGTTACCTAATCGAACCGCGACTGCTCCCTGAAAGCCATGAAGTTTTAGCAACTGATGGGATTGAATGGCAAAATTTACCGGGGCCCCCCCGAGAACCGGTTGTTGGTCTATGAAATCGAATAGCAGTTCGCCTAGACCGACGATGTATTTGGGTTGAGTGCTCACGGATTAATCGTTACTTCTGAATGAATGAAATGGCGTCTGGGGCATTAATCTTACGGGAAGGATGTTGACTGCCATTCACTCGCTCGTCATTGCTTGCGTTGACGTGGGAATCGGGTTGCACTATTTGGTTCCAGCTTCCGGTTTGCTGGAACTGATTTTCAGAAACCTAGCGGCAATAAAGGAGAGTGGGGCTCCGACGAAACTCAGCAATGCGCCCATTTTCGCTCCGTCTAAAATGGCCTGATCGGAGCCCTTGAAAGCGGCTGTCGAGACAAACAGCGCAACGGTAAACCCGATCGAAGAAATAATCCCAATGAGAACGATGTGTCGCATCGTCATGCCTGAAGGTATCTCTAGTTTAAATACTGATTTCGCCAGTAATGTAAATAAGCAGATGCCAACAGGCTTCCCAACCAGAAGACCAAAGAGCACGAGATAAGTCCCTGCGCCAAGGGTGTTGATAACGACGCCTGCGTTCGCCAGTCCAAATAGACCGAGGATGATCTCAATAGGATTTTTCCACCAATGCATCATTGAATTGAGAGTGTCGTCGCGGTTGAGTTCTTCACGTGCAAAAATTCCGAGGTCCGTGTGAGCGTGGGGTAAGCAGGGAACGATCGGTACAAGCCCCAGGGCAGGATGGATTCCCGCGAGGTCAAAGGAGATCCAACACAGGACCCCCGGTACCAACAGATAGGGCCAGAAGCTTTGCACTTTGGCTCTGCGGAACCCCCAGCAGATAAGCATGGCCGTGATGGTAAGTAAAAACCATTGAGGCTCGATAGCTTTGCTGGGGTAGAAGATAGCTAAGATGACCAGGCCGGCGGCATCGTCCGCGATTGCTAGTAATAGCAGGAAAGCAATAGCTGGGTGGGTTGGGCCGAAAATTAGGCGGGCCACCATGTAGGTGAATGCGATGTCCGTAGCGCAGGGGATAGCCCATCCTCGCCCATAGGACTCGGTTTCTCCAAGGACAGCAGCCATCCCGATGTAAAGTAGCGCCGGGCCGGCAATGCCCCCCACGGTCGCGAGGAGGGGAGTAGCGGCTTTCTTTGGATTGGAAAGTGAACCTCCTGGTAGCAGCGCTTCCCAGACTTCTCCGGCAGCGGTTGCGAAGAACAACGCCATTAGAATGTCGTTGATCAGAAAGTGTAAGTTGATTCCGTGGTTCTGCCCGTTTTCATCCGGTCGTTCCACTACCCGGTGATAAAGATCGGCGAGAAAGCCTCGAGTCTCGCTTTGGTTTTCTGGCGCAGTCTCTAACGCATGCTCGTCGTGGTCTGTTGCCTCTTGAAGATGCGTCTCCTCTATATCATGATGGCCATCGCCGCCGACGATCGTGTAATGGACTAAGCTTTCATAGGACTCAGTGTTGGTATTGGCCCAAAGGAGTGCAGCAAGTGTGCCGGCTATGAGAAAGATCGAATTCTCAAACAGGAAGTTGATGGGTTTGGGAAGGCGACTTGGGGCGGCTTGTGACATGTTTGTCCGTCAGTCTCAGGTGTGTTGGCGGTTTGGGCGATGATTAGAACCAAGTTCTTATTTTGCCAACTTTAGTGGGTTTTTGGTAGCGGGGTGTTGTAAAGAAGAGGGTAAGTTGTCTATATTCAGGGTGGTTTAACTACTTAATGTTTCCTCTTCAGGCTCCTGAAAACGCATGGCGGTGTGTTTAAGCTTGGTTCGAGGTTAACCTTTGTCCCACCTGACGATGCGTTTCAATGATGGAATGTATTTGTGTTGTACAGGTACGTCGCTTTTAAAAGTGACCCTTCTGGACATCTCTCAGGCCGTTGCTGGCGTGTTTTATTCTTTTTGATCGAGAAGGACATGGACATGAATCGTCTATTTCAATTTGGAGTGCTAACAGCTTTGTTGTTGGCAATGTTGTGTATCCCTGTGGTAGGGGCACAAGAGGAGGCAACAGCAGATCCTGTAGCTGAAACGGATACGGCTGCAGGGGAGACCCCAACAGAAGAAGAAATTGCAGAGACTGCTGATACCCAAGACGCAATGATCGCTAATAGGGGGCCAGGTACGCCGCCGGAGCCAGACCCGGAGGTCAACGCGGCGGATTACTGGAGTGCGTATGAGACCGATGCAATCGCCTGGACACTAAATAACCTGTGGATCATGATCTGCGGTTGTTTGGTATTTATAATGCATCTGGGCTTTGCTAGCCTCGAGTGTGGTTTGACTCGCCAAAAAAACACAATCAACATTCTTTTTAAGAATACCATGATCATTTCGATCGGCTTGCTGACCTATGCCTTAGTCGGTTTCAATCTTATGTATCCTGGTTTTGAAGACGGCGAGGGAGTTCTGAAGCTTTCCGCGATTCCTAGTTTTATCACGACAAATGATGTCGCTTTATTATCTCCGGAATATAACCCTGGTTACACCTGGTATACAGACTTCTTTTTCCAGGCAATGTTCGCGGCTACCTGTGCAACGATTGTTTCGGGAGCCGTCGCTGGCCGTATTAAATTGAGTTCTTTCCTTGTGTTCAGTACTTGTTTGCTGGTTTTCTGTTATCCAGTGACAGGCGCATGGAAGTGGGGCGGAGGTTGGTTAGACCAGGCTGGATTTTATGACTTCGCTGGCTCCACGCTGGTTCACTCTGTCGGTGGTTGGGCCGCGTTGGTCATGGCTGCGATTCTTGGGCCGCGACTCGGAAAGTACAATGCGGATGGTACTTCTAACGCCATTCCGGGTAGCAACATGCCTCTGGTCGCCGTTGGTGTATTCCTGTTGTGGTTCGGCTGGTTCGGTTTTAACGGTGGAAGTGTCTTGTCTGCGAATGCCGTTACCGTTTCGCTGGTGCTAGTTACAACATCCATGGCTGCTGCTGCTGGCGGGCTGGCCGCGGGTTTAACCTCGTGGTTAATGGACAAGAAACCAGATGTTTCGATGGCCCTCAATGGTATTCTCGCAGGTTTGGTTGGCATCACAGCGGGTGCCGATTTAATGAGCGTTGCCGAAGCAGTCGTTATTGGTGCAATTTCCGGTGTTCTTGTCTACTTCAGTGTTGTCTTTGTGGACAAGAAAATTGATGACCCTGTTGGAGCCGTTAGTGTGCATCTGGTTTGCGGCATTTGGGGTACGCTGGCTTGTGGCATCTTTGGAGATCTAGCTGGATTTGAACAGCTCCTCACTCAATTGAAGGGTGTTCTCGCTGTTGGCGGTTATGTTGTGATCTTTACAGCAGTAACGGGTTTGGCCATCAAGAATATCATGGGAATTCGGGTGGATCCGGAAGAGGAAGAAGTGGGGCTTGATGTATCAGAGCACGGAATGAAGGCTTATAACTAAAGCTTGCCCAACTCTGTTGTACACTTAATCCGTTTCAAGGACGGTCAGCAGCGCTGGCCGTCCTTCCTCGTTTAAAATCGCATGTTTGAAAATATCACTATTCTCGACCTAAGTGTTCCACTGGCTCATCAAGCTACAAGCGAACCATTCCCGGCTGACGTCGAGTACATAGACCACACGCAGGGCAGTCAGCAAATGCAAAAGCTATTTGGCGTGAGGCCGGCAGATCTGCGATACTCTCAGGGTGGTGGCTGGGCGATAGAAAAGATCAACGCTATTACGCATACCGGCACGCACGTCGATGCTCCTTACCATTATGGTCCAATCTCAGGGGGAGCCCCGGCGAAACGGATTGATGACGTGCCGCTCGAATGGTGTTTTGCCCCTGGCGTCTGTCTCGATATGACTCACTTGGAAGACGGTGCTGAAATCACTATCTCCCTACTCGAAGCGGCGCTGGGGAAAATTAAACACACCCTCAAGGCGGGTGAAATAATCTTGTTAAGAACCGATGCCGATCTGCGGCTTGAGAGCGAGGCATATTTCAAGCAGCCGGGCCTGGGAAGGGAAGGGACGTTATGGCTGGTTGAACAGGGTATACGCGTCATTGGAATCGATGCCTATACGATCGACCGTCCGTTTCATGCAATGAAAGCGGAGTTTGAAGAAACAGGGGATGGAGACGCCATTTGGCCTGCTCATTTCGCTGGGATTACCAAGGAATATTGCCAAATCGAAAAATTGGCGAATCTACATAAGCTGCCTTCGCCTACAGGCTTTTGGGTGAGTTGTCTGCCGGTCAAGATTGAAGCGGCAAGTGCTGCCTGGTGTCGGGCGGTGGCGATGGTACCGGAAAAGTCAGAGTAATGTTTGAATCAATTCGGGGGGGCGACCAACGATTGCTTGCTGCCCGTTGATAACAATCGGTCGTTCGATGAGTCTCGGATTTTCGCAAAGTACCCGAAGCCATTGTGCATCGGTAAGTGTCTGATCATGTAAGCCGAGTTCCCTAAACGTCGTTTCTTTTTTGCGAACGAGTTCTTCTGGGGTGATTCCCAGTTTGCTAATGACGTCCGCTAATTCGTCCGGAGTTGGTGGCGTGTTGAGATACTCAATGACCTCGACTTCGCAGCCAGCCTCGTGGAGCAATGCTAACGCTTGACGGCTTTTACTGCATCTCGGGTTGTGATAGATCTTCATGGAAGATGTGCTTAAGGGAATGAATAAATGGTAATTTGGGATCCGATGGGTTAATCTTATGCCAACGGGTTTATTTTAGAGGTTGGAGAATATTGAGCCAGTATGATTAACGCTAAAAAGCAATTTAGTGAGTCCGAGTTGTTAGAAATCGAGACCGCGATCGTGCAGGCCGAAGAGCGAACCTCAGCAGAAATCATTGTTGCCGTGACTACCGAATCAGGACGATATGACCGCGGGGAATGTCATTTTGGCATTGTCGTTGCTGTTCTGGCGTTAGTCTTGGGTAATTTGGTGAACGTGTTGTTTGGAGATCAGGATGTTTCGCTTTTCGATGGCGGTCTCCCGTTTTATTGGCAAATAGCTATCGTCGTGGCAGGGTACGCGAGTGGCATAATAACAGCCTCTTTAAACATCAAAATGCGGATGTTGCTAGGCACCCCAGATGAAGTCGAAGAAGAAGTTGCCAAAGGAGCCCGTCTGGTGTTTTTGGAAGAAGTGCTCTCGTCTCAGCGAGTTGGAGGCGCCGTTTTGATTTACCTTTCTCTGGCTGAATGCCGTGTGGCGGTTATGGTAGACGATCGGATAAAAGGCGCCATGGGGAAGAATTGTAATGGCTTGGTGAATGACACTCAGACGCGGGTGGTACGTCTCATTAAAGAAGGACGATTGTCTACGGCTTTGGCTGCCGGGGTTGAGTTGATCGGGACGCGACTTGAAAAAAATGTCCCTTATAGGGAAGACAACATTAATGAACTGCCCAATCATGTCGTGCTGATCCATCCTCGTCCTTAGAAGGTTTGGTTTCCAGAGTAACAGTGAATCTAATGGAGAAAGTCCTAAGGGATTGCGTCAGTGAATTGTACATTTAAGTCGTTTTTAGTCTTGCTGCTACTGGCAGGTTCACTCCGTGCACAGAGTGAACCTGGCTTGCAAACCAGAGTGGAATGGACAAAGTCCAGGGTCATCGGTTCGCCCGAACCGCCCCCGCCCTACGCCCTGAAGATTGCTTACCCGGATGTGCGCTTTGAGAATCCGATTGCGGGGATTCCGGTACCAGGCGCGAAACAGCTGATGATTGTAGAATACTCTGGCAAAATTTGGCTGATCGACGAAGATCGGCAGGCGAACGAAAAAAAACTGGTGATCGATATGGGAACGAAAACCGTTGGCTTGGCTCTGCACCCCGGATTTTCCAGGAATGGTCGTATGTTCGTCACGACAATTGATGATACGCGAGCCGAAGAAGTGGGGTCACGAGTATCGGAATTCCAAGTGCAGGATGGCAAGGTAAACAAGGGAAATGAACGGACCATCATTGAATGGAAACGGGGCGGTCATAACGGAGGGTGTCTTGGGTTTGGCCCCGATGGGTATCTTTATATTTCAACCGGTGATGGTAGCGGTATTGCAGATGAATTACATACGGGGCAGGATGTGACGGATTTGCTTGGCTGTATCATGCGTCTTGATATCGATAAGACGGCAGGTGAGGTTAACTACGCAATCCCCAGTGATAATCCGTTGATCGGTGTTAAGGACGCGCGCCCCGAAGTTTATAGTTTCGGGCACCGGCAGATCTGGAAGTTTTCGCATGATCGTCGTACGGGCCGCATGTGGGGCGGTGAGGTGGGCCAGGATCTCTGGGAAATGGTCTATCTCATTAAAAACGGTGGTAATTACGGTTGGTCGCTGATGGAGGGAAGTCAACCGTTCCGGCCAGATCGGGACCGTCACGAGTCAACGATCGAAAAGCCGATTGTTGAGCATAACCATAACGACTTTCGTTCAATTACCGGTGGATATGTGTATTACGGTCAGCGGCTTAAATCTTTACAGCATCACTATATTTACGGTGACTTTGACACCGGGAAGATCTGGTCGTTTAAGTATCAGAATGGCAAGGCTCAGGATTGGTCCGAGTTGGCGGACACGTCAATTCGTTTGGTGTCTTTTATTGAACAATCGGATGGTGAATTACTATTAGTTGATTACGCAAGCGGTATGTTACATGAATTAGTCAGAGCACCGCCTCCTTCCGTGGTTGCCCATGAATTTCCGCAACGATTGAGTGAGACAGGATTGTTTAAGGATACCTCAACGATGTTGCCCGAGGACGGAGTTCTTAGCTATTCTGTCAACTCTCCTTTGTGGTCGGATAACGCTAAGAAATTCAGATATCTTGCGATTCCAGGGAAAGGAACGGTTGATTTCGATGATGTACTTTATCCCGAAACACCGCCGGCCGCTCCCGCCGGTTGGCGATTCCCTGACGGTACGGTCACCGTCAAGACCTTTGCCGTGGAAACAGAAAAAGGAAATCCCGATAGCCTGCGACGTCTTGAAACAAGAATCATGCATCATAAAAAGATGGACGGCGATGACAACGGGTATGGAGCTCAGGTTTGGCGGGGATATACCTATGTTTGGAATGAAGATCAGTCCGATGCGGTGCTCCTGGGCAAAGAAGGTGGTGATATTGAGTTTAAAGTGAAAGATGCAGCAGTAGAGGGTGGTGAGTATGTTCAACGTTGGCATTTTCCAAGCCGGGCCGAATGTACATTATGTCATACGATGGCCTCACGCTATGTGTTGGGCATCAACACACTTCAGATGAACAAGGCTCATGATTACAACGGAGTTGTTGCCAATCAGATTGACACCTTTAATCACATTGGGCTTTTTACAAAGAAGCTCGAAAAACCAGCAAAGTCATTGCCTAAGATCGTAGATCATCGTAACAACGAAGAGCCGACACACTTGAGAGCAAGAAGTTATTTAATGAGTAATTGTTCACACTGTCATCGTCGATGGGGCGGTGGTAATGCTGAATTCTCCCTGCTGGCCAATAAGACGCTTGAAGAAGCGGCAGTGATCGGTGTCGCGCCAGGACAGGGAAACTTCCAATTAACGGAACCGGCTTTAATTGTGCCTGGCGAACCGGAACGTTCATTGATTTATCATCGTATGACGCTAGAGGGATTAGGGCGGATGCCCCATGTAGCTTCCAATATAAAGGATGTTCCAGCAGTCGAGTTAGTTCGAAGGTGGATCCAGGGATTGCCGGATAAGGACTATCTCAAGGAAACTGGCGTTGTCAGCGGTGACAGCAATTAATAAATTGAATACTTGGGTTTACGGTGATTTGTTATAGATTACACGGTAAGCTCTCAAGGGAATTGATACTAACACATAGATAGTTGGGTATAAATCGATGGCCGAAGATATGGCGAATCAGGAAGTAGATACAGAACTGACAGATAATGGCGTCGATTTCCAGGCACCTTATCCCGGCGATAAGTCGATGCCTCAGTGGGATACTGGCGGTCTGATTGACGCGCCCAAATTTACATTCAAGAAATGGATTGGAATGTTGGGGCCCGGCCTGATCCTCGGCGGGGCAGCGATCGGCGGTGGTGAATGGCTGGTTGGCCCTCAGGTGACTGCTCAGTATGGTGGTGCCCTCTTGTGGTTGGCAACGCTGAGTATTATCGGCCAAGTCATATATAATCTGGAGATTAGCCGCTACACACTTTATTGCGGTGAACCAATCTTTACGGGGAAGTTCAGGACCCGTCCCGGCAAGAGTTTTTGGACGATTTGCTATTTGATTCTGGATGCGGGCTCGATTTTCCCTTATCTCGCCATGACGGCGGCAATTCCCCTGTTTGCTGCTTTGTTTGGTCTGGTTCCGACGCCTGAAGACGGTGAGGCAATGATTAATCTGTTTGGAATGGAGTTGTCTCACGCAGCGACTGTAAAAACGTTCGGCCTTACGATCTTTGCGGTGGCTCTGATTCCCCTCATCTTTGGCGGTAAGATACATGTTGCCTTGAAATGGGTGATGGGTTTCAAGATCGTCACGGTCATGGGGTTTCTATTGATTTTGGCAATTGGCTGGAGCAGCGTTGGAACCTGGACTGAAATCTTCACAGGGTTCGTCAAGGTAGGAACCGTTCCCGTTGAGCGTGTCGATGATATGAATGGAAACGGGATACTGGATGCTGGTGAAGATTGGGACGGTGACGGCGTATTGGATGTCGTCGAGCCTAAATTCGTTGCTGGTGACTCATCCGTTGTTGCGAGCATTCAAGTTGATGTGAATCCTGATGATGATATTGGCCCGGGTAATCTGACTGAGGTAACTATTCGAGACGACGCAGGAGATTACCTTGACAAGATTACCGTTGCCGAATCGGTTGGTGGCCTGGCTGTGGGCGAATATTTTGTTCGTTTTGATAATGATGGTAACGGGTTTATTGATATTGATGGTGATGATGAGCGGGATGGAGCAAGTGTTTCCAATATCCTTAGTGATGTTCTAAGTGGTAAAGGGTTCCCGGATATTGACTGGGCATTGATCGCCTCGTTATCGGCCTTAGTTGCCATTTCCGGATCAGGCGGTCTGTCAAACACACCCATCAGTAACTACACCCGGGACGAAGGTTGGGGGATGGGACACCACGTTGGCGCGATTCCGTCTGTTGTTGGTGGGCTTGAAATCTCGTTGTCCCATCAGGGTTCTGTGTTTAATCCGGACGCCCCCGGAGCGATGCCGCGTTGGCGGCGTTGGTTTAAACATGTTATGCGGGATCAGTTGGTCATTTGGATGCCAGCGTGTTTCATCGGTTTGGCTTTACCAAGTATGCTTAGTGTTGAATTTTTAGATCGCGGTGTTACGGTGCCCGATAAATGGGTTGCAGCCACGATGACCGCTGATGGCGTTGCTAGCGCCGTTGCTGGAATTGAGATTCCGGATAATATTTCAGACCTAAGTGATGCTGAGCGAAGCGATTTGGAAACAAAGGTGGAAGATGCCCGGCAGGAAGGACTTGGGAAAACCTTTTGGTTTTTGACGATATTCTGCGGCTTCCTGGTTCTGGCTCCAAGTATGTCTACGTCCGCTGACGGTATTATTCGTCGATGGGTGGATGTATTCTGGACGACCAGCGATAAGCTTCGCAGTATGCCACCGGAGGAGATTCGAATGGTCTACTTCAAGGTGTTAGCATGCTATGCTTTATTCGGTTTTGTTATGCTTGGTTTCTTTAAGCCAGACACACTGCTGAAAATTGCCACGACGATCTACAATTATGCGTTGGGGATTAGCTGTCTTCATACCGTCTGTGTGAATCGTAGTTTATTGCCTAAGAAACTTCAGCCACGTAAAGCTGTCTGGCTGGCCCTGCTGTTTTTTGGCGTATTCTTCCTTTTCATTGCATTAGTGTCGACGCTAGCGCAACTCGACGTCATCTAAAACCCCGCTACAACTCTTTCATTCCGTTGTAGATGATCTTTTTGACATCCATTGTGTCAGGAAGGCCAGCTATTACTATTGGATTCCAGACCTTGTAGGTGTTGGCTCGCATCTGCTTGACGGCATCCTCCATTGTTTGAAGTTGGGCTGCGGCGACATTGGCGATGGC